>OLHG01001969.1_pt1 | contig 11620 bp, 11 predicted proteins | sample 1605971 | NCBI WGS metagenome assembly OLHG01 (sample SAMN03283289) | human gut metagenome | biome: human-associated habitat; material: feces | host: Homo sapiens | place: Peru | collected 2012 | reverse complement strand
ACATTTCCAAAGCCTTACCGAGCTTCTGGCAGACCAGAGGCTGGGCAGGGTTCTGGATAGGAAACCCGTAAATGATGGAGTTTGAGACAGAACTGCATCCGTATCAAGACCAACTGAGTAAAAAGTGGTATCGCGTCTACTGAATTAATCAGTACCGTTATGAGCGAAGGTAGGTCGGTAACTAATCAAATAAAAACAAGAGCTGTAGCCGGCATCGGTTTTCACCATGGGTCACGACCCCGTCTAGGAGCTTGGCTGGCACTCGGTGTATGGATAGATGGGACGAAGAAAGTTGGGACACGATCCCCTTAGACACGGAAGGTTCATCATCATAGTTTAGCAGAGGAAAATAGCCTTTATAAAGCAAACAGAATGGATGCTTTTAAAGTGATACCCAAATTTAAGCTATTCGGTACAAGATACTACGATATTTATCACCATCGGCTCTGTTTTAGAGGTAAATAAAATACGTCAAAGCCAGTAAAATCAATATATTGGGCTTGACAGAATAGGAAGGTGAGCATGATGACAGAAAACGATTATATATATCGAATAAACTCATATAATAACCAACTTTCCGATTATCAGGAAAAACTTAATTCCATTAAACGCCAGATTGATGAGGCTGAAGAAGCATTCCGTAATGCAAGAGCATATAGTGACAAATTCTATGATGCTGTTGATCATAAAAAAAACAAAGGACAAACTCTGGCTGTTGGAAATGGGCTTCGTGCTGTTTTAGGCTGGGCAAAGCAAATCAATGAGATGTTGACCGGCAGAGAATTCCAAAATGCTGATCAGAATGTACAAGATATGATCAATAGTATTAAAGAGGAGCTTAAGCGATTGTATTCTGATTATAACTATTACGAAGATCAGATTGCATCAACAAGAAATCAAATTAATAATACTCAAACGGAACTTAATACGTTCAGAAGAAATCAAGCGGCAGAGGCTGAAAGACGAGCTCGTGAGGCAAGAGAAGCCGAGGCACGAAGGGTTGCTGCTGAACAGCAAGCTCAGGCGCAGGCGCGCGAGGCTCAGCAATCCAAGCCAGCCCCCAAATCAGGTATACCTGCCAACCAGAATTTAGGTGATTTGATTAACAATGCATTTAAGAACACATTTGGGAGGTGATTTGTATGGCAACGGAGTTAAAAGTTAGTGATTTGGAATTGGCTTGTTATGCTGATATGGCTGAAAAGTGGGACGAGATTGATGAGGTAATGTTGGATTATCTTGAGGTTTTAAAAGATATTATGGATAATGCGATCAAATCTGGAGAAGTGCATGGAGCTGTTGAGCTTTTGCATTTTTATGCCAAGGAGCATTATGATAAAATATCGGGTCTTGGAAGTTCTGCTTCTTCAAAAACTGTGTCATTTTTAAAGAAAATCGAAGATGTGGATCTTGATTTGTACAAGGGGGTATAAGAAATGAATGATACAATAAATGTTGATTTTGAACTCCTTGAAACAGATATTGACAAGTTAAAGGCATTGAAAAAGAGATTGAAAAAGCCCAAAATATCTGTGAAGATGGATTTGGTGAAACAGGGAGGAAAAGGAGATGTTCATTCCAATATTCATTCCTTTACCTCGTCTACGGTTGACTATTATAAAGTAGTTTGCTTATTGATTGATAACACAATTTCCTATTTGGAAGGTGCTAAAATTGCATTAGAAGATGCTGATAAAACAGCAGCAAATGGTATTAAAAAGGAGGTGTAAAAATGGGAATTGCTGTGGACTTGCTTAATAAAGCTGCGTCAATATCGGATCCGTTATTGCGCGATTTCACATCGACAAATGAATCACGGCTTAAGAAAATTGCAAATGATGTTGAAGATTCAGATAGCTGGTGGAATAGACATATTTATGACCGATTGGGAAGATGGTTGGACAAAAAAGGATATCTTTCACTTTTAAAGGAAATAATAGATTATCAGAAGACGGTCAATGATTGTTATAATTACAACTTTAAGGTAATTGAGGAGATTTTTAAAGCAGCCAGAAGTTATGATGGTATTTTTGGGGTGAGGATTTCAGAGTATGATGAGCGTGCTGAAATAGGTGTTCTTTTATTGCAAGAACTTGCTGAATGTCTTGATCCGTCAATTCAAAAACAGGAGTTGACGGTACCCGATAGAATGAAGTGGTATTCTACATATTGGATTAGAAAACAGAATGGTGAACTTGTAAGTGTAAGTGAGTTAGATTCAAAGTTATCGCAGTATTATCGTCAAGCTCAACCACATAAATTTACTGATTCAGAAATTGAAATGTTTTGCAACCAGATGGATGCAGAAGATGTGTTTTTAGATTATTCCAATTTTATTTATGTGGATGAATTGAATTATGGTACTCTGGAAGCAACTGGAATGGTCGTTTTTCTTGGTGTTAAAATTGCTAAAGATGAAGTCACATCAATATTAACAGGCGAAGGATATGCTGAAAAGGCTGCTCGTGAAAATCTTAGTGCAATAATTGATTCAGTTATTTCATCTGAATCCAATGCACAAGGTTTCATTAAAGATCATGGAACTGCCAAGGATTTAATGCTTGAACTCATTGATGCGTATGAAAAGCATGAAAAAGAGAGCTTTGAGAAGAATTTCCCAAATTACAAGTACACTCGGTATGATAAGTTTGTTCAGCTTGTTGGTGGAATAGATGTAGTTAAAAAGCTTGTTGATGTGTACCCAGAAATGCTAGACTACTTGTTTAACGATTACTCTAAAGGGCTGGAAATACTAGATTCGTTGGAATCGTTAAACGGTGATAATCTTTCTCCGGAGATGAAATCAGCAATTGATCAACTTAGAAGAGATTACGATGATAAATGGAAAGGAACATTAAATAAGCTTTGGGACGCAACTGTTGAGTTTGGCTTTGATCAAAGTGCTTCTAAAGTAAAAAAGTGGATTGGCGAAAAATTTCCCACATATAAAATATTGAAATCTTTATTAGAAATAACCGGAGGACAAGAAAAAGCAGAAGCATATAGTAAATTATTATCTTTACAGAATATTGCCAATGACACTTATCAAGCATTTAGAAAGGCAGTTGAGAAAGTCCAAGGTGGTGTTTATACGGATGATTTAAACAATGTTCAGCCAGGTCAATACACCTCGCAGGATTTGAGAGAAGTAGAAAATCTTTTTAATCTTTTAAAGGAGACTAATTTGACTATATACAAAACATATAGAGATATGTGTATTGATGATCCGATGCGGCAAGTGTATGCCAATGAGCAGATTGAAAGATTAAATAGGATAACAATGAACAACTATAGTAATTATCCTCGCCAGTCATATTATTTTTAGTATTGAGTAGCGGTCAAATGAATGCAAATAACATTTGCGTATATTGCCAAAAGTGGCTAATACAATATTTTAGGTAGCTCACATGAAATCGAAAAACAATATTACAGAACTGGTGTTTATACTTGATCGAAGCGGCTCGATGTCCGGATTTAAGAGGTATCAAAAAAAATACAGATGGGAGTTTCTCTTCATCGGGGCAAATATCGATGCGGTTGAAACTGCAGCGCGTTTCGGTATCAATCGTAATCGTGCGGTCAACTACAATGCTGACAGCAAAGGAACGCAGGTATTATACGAAACTCTTTCAGCACCTATCAGTGCGATGCGTGCAGATGCAGCCACTTCTGATGACTGGTGTCAAAATATTGAGGAGGACTACAATAGCAGAAAGTGATGGAACTTTATGGAACCAAAGACTGAAAATCACGAATTATGCGACCATGAATTTGTTGTTTCAGAGGAATTTACCGGTGGGACTGACTATGTTTGCAAGAAATGCGGTATAAAGAAAATGGTAAGCGCACTATTAGATTGTCAATTCAATTTTGTTGAAACATCTGATGATGAATCTGAGTATGTTATGTTTAATCCAAACATAACAACGATTCTCTATTCTGATACTTTACGACTGACAGTTGAAAGTACAGGTAAAACTGTCCAGTTTCAAAAGAATGTTGTCGAAGTGGGCCGGGATAAAACCTGTGATTTTCTTTTGGATGGAAAGTTAACAGTCGCGCGTCGGCATGCAACTTTCTTCTACGAGAAAAACATGTGGTTCGTGCGGGACAATTTCTCTACGAATGGCACCTGGATTAATGGTGCCAAAATCGAACCAGGCAAAAAATATCAGCTCACTACAAATGATGAAATCAACTTTGCAATGGGAGAACAGGTGATTTTTGACAAACATGAAAAACCGGTTCAACCTACAGGTGATATGCTAATAGAATGAACGAACTTGTAGATAGACTAAAATACGTAACACAGAAATTAGTAGAGATACATGAAAGAATTATTCCAAGATAGCGGAGGTGTGATATGAAAATTATACTATGTGATCATGACAATTATTTTGTTAATAGATTAGCGGAAATGCTAAAGAAGAGGATGCAGGCAGAGGTTAATATTTGTGATATTGCTGTGATACCTGAAATGATTGAAAACAATATTGCGGATATATATATAATTCCTGAAAGCATAGGGATTAAGAACAATTTATTAAATATAATATATATAACAGAAGATAAAAATAGTAAGTGTGTATATAAATACATGACAGTAACGGAGTGGATAAAAAAAGTAGAATCTGTTTATTCGTATTCACACATGTATAATATATCCAATGTAGAAATTTCAAGGAATAAGATAATAGCCTTTTGTAGTATGGGAGGTGGTATGGGAAATACTACATTAGCACTGAGTACAGCATCTCATTTGGCACATAGTGGTAGGAAGATTCTGTATATAGATTTAAAAAATATAGTGGCACCTAAGGGAATAGAACTAAAAAGCAGTGAGATATCTATTGAGAAGCTCTTAGGTGATTATAAATCAAGAGCAGGTAATATGTATCAAATTTTAAGTACAGCACCTGAAGATAAAAGAGGATTTAAGTATATTAGCAATTTTGAGTTAAACATGGAGAGTGGATATTTTCAACCGAAGGAAGTTAATGAATTACTTTGTGTCATTTTAAACTCGAAAATGTTTGACCAGATTATTATAGATTGCAGGGTAGAATCAGAAATATTCCGAGAGATTATGACTCAGGAAAAGATAACCATCGCCATGGTTACAGATGGTAACAATATTAGCAATAATAAACTGATAAAAGTTATGAATTATATATCAAAATATAGGAGAATATCCACAGACAACATAAAAATTATATATAACAAATTTACTGGGGCACCTAATGTTGCGTCTAACGTTGAGACATATGTGATTGGTGGGGTCAGTCGTATTCAAGATGAAAACACTGCTTTAAATAAGATAAGCAGTATGGATTTTATGGACAGATTAAGTTGTTAAATTAGAAGGAGGGTACAGTAATATGGAAATATCAATTGAACTTAAAGAAAATAGCAGGTATTTAATTGTGAAAGATGAGCAGATCACCAATAAATTAGCAATTAATATGGCGATGCAATGTAAAAGTTTATTACCACCAATTCAGCAGGAAAATAAAATAATATACAATTTGGAACAATTAATATCAATTAATGAATACTTAAGTGGTGAAGTGTCCAGAGATAAAGGCTTTACAATCATAAAAAAATTGTTGCAGGAGTTTATGAATCTAAGCGAATATTTGCTATCGGATGCAGACATCATCTTACAGATGGATAGTGTATTTTGGGATAGTAATACGGAAAAGATATACTTTGTTCCGGCGTCGGAAATACTTAATGACAACTCAATATCAAAATTCATACATAAGATTGTATCTTCTGTTTCGTGGAGTAGAGTAGAAAATAAATCATATCTTAATGAAATAATGCGTATTGTAGACTCTTCTGACTTGTATGAAAGATGGGTTGATGCAATAGATAATATAATGGGCAAACCGGTTGCATACCTTGCAGAGGAAGATATATATGATCCTGTTAAAAATAATGTTTCAGCTATGCAGCCACCGATAAAACCATCTATTTATAGGGAATCGGAACAGCAATATGATAATAACGATTATTCTGCACTTACAGGAGAATTAGACGTCACAGATGATAATGAAAATTATGGTGAAACTACTGTGCTTGGAATAAATGGCTCTCAGCCTATGATTTTTCCGATACTTGTAAGAGCAAAAACAGGAGAGAAATCGGTTATAAACAAGTCTGAGTATTTGATAGGAAAAGATGCTTCTAAAGTTGATTGTTGTATATTTGACAACTCAGCAGTCAGCCGCATTCATGCGAAGATTGTTTCAAAAAATGGTGAGTTTTTTGTCATAGATAATCATTCTACTAACCATGTATATGTAAATGGAATGTTAATAGATCCGGATACTCAGGTAAGACTGACACATGGTGCAAGGGTCAGATTGGGTGATGAAGATTTTGAATTCAGGTTTCAGTAAATGCCATAACAGGAGGCGTGTAAAATGGAAATCATAAAACAGCCACGAAATTATAACAATAAGAAATTTTCCATATTGGGGGACTCAATAAGTACGTTAGAAGGGTATAACCCACATGGATATAATGTATTTTACGACAAAGCTAAACAGAAGCAGTCAGGTGTACTTTCATGGGAAGATACATGGTGGGGAATGGTGATAAAACATTTCGGTGGGGAACTGATTGTTAATAACTCATGGTCCGGAAGCCGTGTAGCGGCAATTCCGGGCAGTAAGGAGATTTTTCCGTCAGCGTGCAGCGACGAACGGACTGCCGGACTCCATTCGATAAGTCAAGCGGGTATCCGGACTGATCCGGATATAATAATCATTTATATTGGTACGAATGACTGGGGATTTGGAACACCAATTAATTCAGTGCCGGGAGTACAAGGTTTTGCAGAAGCTTATCAGAAAATGCTGACAGCAATACATATAAATTATCCAAACGCAGAAATATGTTGCTGCACCCTGAATACAACTTTCATGTCGGCAAATCCGGGATTTAGCTTTCCGGCAGCGCATGGCGGCGTGCATATTGATGTGTACAATAATATCATAAGAAACACAGCAAACAGGCTTGGTTGTAAGCTGATTGATTTAGCGGCATATCATAAGGCATATGACTCAATTGATGGATCACATCCAAATGCGAATGGCATGAAAACGCTGGCAACAATGGTTCTTCGTGAACTTGATGAGGGCATTTCTACTGTATTGGATTGTGAGCAAGGTCACCACAATTACATCCTTGCAGCGCGTAGTACCGGTGACGACAAATATGTTTGTTCTGTATGCTGTAAAGTTAAACATGAAGGGACACTGATTCCACCATTACCGTTTGATGAAGATAAAGTTACTCCTGATATTTTAGAAACAGATGAAGATGTTATCAAAATAGACCCTGATGTTACAGAGGTACTGTATTCGGATACTATCAAATTGTTTGTTTGTTCTTCAGGCAAAACTATTACACTACAGAAAGCACGTATTGAGGTCGGTCGGTCTATGGAGGCTGATCTTAATTTTGGATCTGATAATGAGTATATGGCACGACGCCATGCGATTTTTGTGTTTAGCAACAGAAGGTGGTACTTGGTAGATAATAATTCTACCAATGGAACATATATCAACGGCGTAAGGTTGCAACCCGGAATGAAGTACATGCTTGCAGACAATGATGAGATTGTTTTTGCAAAGTACACCAAGGTAATATTCTACAAAACACCCTGTGTGACACCAATATCACCTATTGTTCCATTGATACATTCAAACAAGCCTCCGTTTATCTCTTCAAAGGCATCTGTTCCGTCACCGCTTGCGGTACCGATACAATTGGGTACGGTCATTGATGGTAAGTATAAGCTGGAGAAAATTCTCGCTGTTGTACCTCACACAGTATATTTGGCAACGGTTGAGGGTGATGAAAATAGGAAAGTTGCTATAAAGGTAGAGTATATTAGTGGATTTGATAGTCAAATGATCATTGACAATATCAAGGAAACTTTTGAGCTGCACAAGGCTATAAAGCATCCAGGTGTACCGTCAATGCTTGATCTGATTCAAACACCAAAGTATATATATCTTGTGATGGATTACGTTGAAGGAGAGACATTGAATCGTATATTGGACAAATCAGGGCCAATGGAATCCGAACGAGTAGCAGTTGTGGGACTGAATATAGCGAAAATTCTCAAATCAATACACGGACTCAACCCTCCGATTGTATGCCGTGATGTAAAGCCGTCCAACATAATGATCCACAACGGCTTGGACGTGAGTATGTTTGATTTCGGTGTAGCTATGAGATACTATGATGATGGTCGTGAAGATAAGTATATACTTGGAACCGCCGGATATGCAGCTCCTGAGCAATATGAGGGTCATGCTCGACCTGAAACGGATATATATGGCCTCGGCATGACGCTTTATTACATGCTTACCAAAGAAAATCCTACGTCACCAAAGTTTATCCATAGGCCTATTAGAAAGTTGAATTCTAAAGTATCTCCTGAGTTGGAATGCATTGTCGAGAAGTGTATTGAGCCTGATTATAAGGACAGATACAGAAGTTGCGATGCATTAATCCGTGATCTTGACCATTTTATAAGAGGTAACCATTATGATTTTTTCTAACCAATACGCCAATCGCGCGGATAGAAATATACATATACTTAAAGATACGTTAGAGATTCTTAAGAAAAGAAAATATGATAAAGATGGCAGTGCAATCCGCATCAAACTTTCACGAAAGCAAATGGAAGAATGCCATGTGTATTTGCCGGAAGATATTAAAGAAAACAGAAAATTCTCACCGGTTATAAATGGCAGCGGACAAAGGACGCTGGTATCATGTCGTAATATTGATTCATTTGGCGCAGCCGAGGAGTTGTACAGGGACAGCAGTGTTGACAAAGTATTGGTACTGAATTTTGCCAACCCGTTCAATCCGGGTGGCGGTGTACGAACCGGAGCAACGGCACAGGAAGAAGATTTATGTAGAAGAAGTTCTTTGCTTTTATCACTTGAAAGTGATGCGGCGGGTGAGTACTATCGATATAATCGGGCATTGGATAGCTGGCTTAGTTCTGATGCAATTATTTTGACACCGCATGTGGAGATCATTAAAGCGTCGGATGGAGACCTGCTGGAAGAACCGTTAGTTGTGTCTGTGATGACGTGTGCAGCACCTATGGTCAGAGAAGGTAAGTATGGACTGTCGGAACAGCAGTATTGTGATATGTTTTACAACCGTATATGTTCTATGCTTATGTGTGCGGCAGAATGGCACTATGACGGTTTGGTACTCGGCGCGTTCGGATGTGGTGCGTTTGGTAATGATGCAAGGACTGTTTCAGATTTATTCTATAAGGCTTTAAAGAAGTTTGGTTATATGGGAGGAGACCTCGGAACTTATTTTTCACGAATTGACTTTGCGGTGCTCGATGGTAGTGCAGATCAGTATAATTATAATGAGTTTCAAAGAAATTTCGGTAACTTTTATTTAGGTCAGCCGGAATGATATGCGACATAGAAGCAATATTATCTAAATAAGTTATCCCCCACCCCCATAAATTATTTTATGTCCGGGCGGGGATTTTTTTGAGAAAAAATACAGTTGACAGTCACGGTTAGTTTAGACTAACATAATCGAGAATTAGCTAAAAGTAATGAGTTGACAAATTGTATCGTCCGTCGGACAATCAGTATATGAGGAGCGACATTCGGAAGGAGACATATCAATGACAGTTCAGGAATGTTATGAGCAGGCAGGACTCGATTATAATGACGTTATGGACAGAATTGGAAATGAAGCCATAATTAAGAAATTTGCAATTAAATTTCTCAGTGACAGAAGTTTTAAGGATTTGGAAGACGGGATAGATGAAGGCGACGGGGAGAAGGCATTCCGCGCAGCACATAATATGAAGGGTATATGCCTCAATCTCGGCTTTACACCGCTATATGAGGCTGCATGTGAGATAACAGAGAAGTTAAGAGGGAGAGAAACAGAAGGAAGCGCACAACTGTTTGAAAAAGTACGGGCAGAATACATAAAGCTGACGGACTGTATCAATAAACTTGCAGCGGAGGATTGACAATTGGAAAAAGATATAGAGAAGTCACACTTTGGCATTGACCAGCAGCAGGAGATTAAAGAGGGACTTCAGGCGGGACTGGATGTATCCGTATATGCTAAACCTGAATTTTATGCCATACAGATGCGCCAGATAAGACTCGGACTTATGGCAGGATTGCCGGTCGGGATTTATGCGTCCGACAAATACGACTGGTTTCAGATGGAGGAAATCAGACTGGGGCTTGAACATAAAATAGACATTAATAAATATGCAGACCCTTCAGTACCGTTTGATACCATGCGCCAGATAAGGGAAGGTCTTGAGCATGGAATAGATTTGTCCGCCGCATGGAATCTTCCGGCAGGCAAATTAAGGGAATTTAGGATGGCAGCCTGTGAGGGCATAGATATCGGAAAATATATCAAAGCAGGTTATGATGAAGAACAGCTTAAACAGATAAGAACAGCACTTGAGGAAGCTCTTGATATAGACCCATACATAAATCCTGCGCAGCGCGGGGCGTCCATAAGGGAAATCGCGCTGGGAATCGGCAAGAATCTGGATGTGAAGACATATGCCGACGAACAGATGAACTGGCAGCAGATGAGGGAACTGAGGAAGGGACTTGAACATAGAATTGATATATCGGTATACAATAACCGGATGTATTCATGGCAGCAGATGCGTGAGATAAGGCTCGGACTTGAAGAACATCTGCCGGTTGAAGAATACAAGAGTTTCATGTACACGGCAAAGGAAATGAATAAGTACCGGCTGAAACTCATGCAGGAAGCCAATAAAGCCAATGATAAGAACGAAGAAACGGGAAAACAGTATGATGATTTTACGCTTCTGACGGACGGAAAGCAGATGGAAGCATTTATTCAGGTATCTGCTGCAGGTATGAAGATACCGAAGGAAGAGATAATGTCGGCACTTGAAGACTGCGGTATAACATATGGAATAGATGAAGCTGCTATTGATGATATAGCCGGTAACGGAGCGCAGAACACTATGATAACCATAGCGAGAGGCAGACAGCAGGAAGCCGGTAAAGACGGATGGTATGAATTTCTTTTTGACAGTGAAGCCGGGAAACATCCAAAGCTTAATGAAGACGGTTCTGTGAATTATAAGAATGTGAAGTGGTTCGAGATAGTCAGAAAGGGTCAGAAAATAGCCATATACCATAAGGCAGAACCGGGTATGCCTGGCTGCCGTGTGACAGGAGAGAAGTATGACGGCAAGGCGGGAAAGGAAATACCGCCGGTCAAGGGACATGGATTTTCCATAGCGCCTGACGGAGTGACATATGTAGCAGATATTGATGGCAGAGTCGCGTATAAGGATGGGATGCTTGAAGTCACAAGCGTGCTTGTACTGGAGGAAGATACAAGGACTGCCGGAAATATTAATTTTAACGGCTCGGTATATATACGAAACAGCATCGGCGAAGGCACTGTTGTGAAAGCAGCAGGTGACATAATTGCTGACGGATTCATAGAGTCCGCACAGCTTGAGGCGGGCGGCGATATAATCCTGAAGGAAGGCACCAATGCGGGAGGCCGCGGGCTTTTAAAGGCAGGCGGTAATGTG
>OLHG01001966.1_pt1 | contig 11641 bp, 12 predicted proteins | sample 1605971 | NCBI WGS metagenome assembly OLHG01 (sample SAMN03283289) | human gut metagenome | biome: human-associated habitat; material: feces | host: Homo sapiens | place: Peru | collected 2012 | reverse complement strand
TTTGGTAATAAGAATAATATACTAGATGATATCAAATTATTAGATAGTAAATCTAATAATCTTTTTGCAATTATGGTAAAAGACAGTAGTGGAAATTATAGTGAAGCAAGTACTTTTCCAAAAGGAATGTATGTACTAAATGAAACAATGTCATCATGCATAGATAATAATGGTAACAAAATAGATAATGTACTTAGTTATAGTGATGGAGTAGTATCAGCAAGAACAAATAAGACAGTATATTGTTATTTATATTTTGATAAAGATAATAGCATATATGCAAAGGTATTAGATGATTACGAAAATAATAAGGGAGTAGAAAAAACAACAGATGAGAACGGAAAAGATGTATATTATTATACAGGAGATATAACAAATAATAATTTAGTATTAAATAATTATTGTTGGAAAATGGTAAGAACAACTGAAACAGATGGAGTAAAACTTATATATAATGGAGTATATAAAGAAGATACAAAATGTAATAACACAGGAACAGATGTTTATCTGGAGCCAAGTAGAACAGAATATAATACAAATTATAATTCACCAGCGTATGTAGGATACATGTATGGAACAGTATATGCATATTCTACAAAATCAGCATCATCATTTGGAATATATTATTATGGAAGTGATGTAACATGGAATGGAACAACATATACATTAAATAATGCAGAAAGTGGAGCAATAGCAGATATGTATAGTAAACTAAGTAGTAAACATTATACATGTTTAAGTACAAGTTCAAGTTGTTCTACAGTATATTATATTTATTATATGTATGATGCAAAAGATTTTGCATATTATATAGCATTAACAAATGGTAAAAAGATAGAAAATGCTTTAGATGAAATGTTAAATTATAATACAACAAATAGTAATATAAAGACAGTAATAGATAATTGGTATAGTACAAATATGACAAATGTAACAGAATACTTAGAAAATGCAATATATTGTAATAATAGGCATATTTCAAACCTAGGAGGATGGAATCCGAGTGGAGGAAGTGTAACAGTAGATTTGCAATTTAATGATTATAGCGATAGTAATTTAAGATTAACATGCCAAGATGTAGAAGATCAATTTACATTAAAAGTAAGTTCTGGAGGAACACAAGGTTATGGAAATAATGCATTGGATTACCCTGTAGGACTTTTAACAGCTAAAGAAGCAAAATTAGCGATAGGTGATTCTTCGACTAATTATTTGAATAATGGTGGATATTATTGGTTGATAACTCCAAGTTATATTCACAGCAATGGTCCTACTTGGACTAATGTTAGAAGAGTAGGTAACGGTTCCTTAAGCAGTTCTAGTGTTGAAAGTGGATCAGGAGCAAGACCAGCCATATCACTAAAGAAAACAATAAAAATAACTGGAGGGTCTGGAGAAATAGAAGATCCATACACAGTAAACTTAAATTAAAATAACTTGTCAACGAAGACATAAAAATAGAAAAAGTTCTCCCGAACTACTACAAAGGTACTCTATAATTTTTAGGGTACTTTTTATATTTCAAAAACTTTAAAAATCATGCAAACTTTACAAAAGCTCAAAAATTATTTATAATACATAACCGAAAGGAAGTATTTATAATGCAAAAACTATACCTAAATCCAGTAAGTGATTGTATAGACAAATTAAATAGCACTGCTGAAAATCGTGTGTTTTTGTATGGACTTCCCGGTAGTGGCAAAACAGTAGTACTAAATGAATTTGAAAAAGACTTACATAGTAAAAACATTCAAGCTTTAAATGCTACTAAAACATTTGATGAATTAAATATTATTGAAAACAAAAGATTATTCAAACTATATGAAATATGTTTACTTATAAAAAAAATACAAGCCTATATCGTAAATGTTTATGGAGACTATGTTAATGAAGAACTAATATTTTTATTAAAAAGAATTGGTAATTATTTAAGACAAATATCCTATATATATTATGTTAAAGATTTTAAAAACTTAGATAGTATTTTCTCAAGTACTATATTAAATAATCCAGAAACTCTTTTAGAATATTATTTATCTCACCTAGATAGTAGACTTGGCATCAAAGATATTATAATAATACTTGATTCATTTGATAAAGGTACAAGTAAAACTTACCAAGAAATATATTATGAAGTAATTAGCACTTATTTAAAAACTATAATGAGTATAAGCGATGAAAATTATGAAGATAAAGTAGGAGAAAAAACTGGCATTGTAAAAGTAAATTATAATGAAAATGTTGATGTAATGTTTGAAATAATTGATAGATTTATAATAACTAATAATTTACATAAAGGAGATTTTTCAAAAAGAATTAGATTTTTACTTGATTCAAAAGATATGGATTTATTAATCGAAAAAACAAATGGCAACTTATTTGATATATTAAGAGCAGTAAGATTTGTTTATACAAAAACTTCAATAATAAGTCCATCATTCTTTAAAAATGTACTATTTACTTACATTGATGAAGAAATTAACAAACCCCAAGTAATAACGGGAATGGTTGTACCCAAAAGGAAATTACTTTAATTTCCAAATACTTACAAGCCACTTATATTGAAAAATAAGTAAAGATTTGATAAAATTAATGTGTTATGAGGTAATTTAATATGACAGACAAAACAAGTATTTTTAATGTAGCAGCATTAAAACAAGAACTTATTTTAATTACTTTAAATGAAGTAATTGAATCATTAAAAAAGAAAGGTTATAATGCTGAAAATCAATTAGTAGGATATCTTCTTACTGGAGATGCAACTTACATTTCCAATTATGAATCTGCAAGAAGTAAAATTGGGAATTTAAAAAGAGAAGAAATTTTACTAGCTCTTATAAATAGTTATGAAGGTAAATAATATGAGATATTTAGGACTAGATTTAGGTACTAAAACTCTTGGAATTAGTGTAACTGATAAAACAAATACTCTAGTAACTCCTTTAGATGTACTTAAATTCAATAGTGAAGATTATAAAAGTACTTTGCCTAAAATAAAAGAGTTAACAGAAAAGTACAATATTAAGTTAATTGTACTAGGTTATCCTAAAAATATGGATGGCTCAGTAGGATTTGCAGGAAAAAGAAGTGAATCTTACAAAGAATTATTAGAAAAAGAAGGCTATAGAGTGGTACTTGTTGATGAAAGACTTACAACAAAAACTGCGATTGATTTAATACATTTAAATAATGATAATGTAAAAAATACTAAAAATAAAATAGATTCAATAGCGGCCTCTATAATATTAGAAAGTTATCTGAAAGGTTTAGAAAAATGAATTTACAAAACAAAAAAAATAAAAAGATTAGAGAATTCAACGTTATTATGAGTGTTATAAGACATGATAAAGAATACATAGTATACGAAGATGAAACTAAAAGTTGTTTATATGCTGGTGTTAAAGTAGATAATTCATTAATGCCACTTGAAGATGAAGAATATAAAGCAATAATAAATTTAATAGAAGAAATGGATTTGTAGTGTGATAATATGAAAAAGAAAATAATAATTATAATTGTTAGTTTAATTACTTTAGTACTAATTTTAGTAGGAGCTTATTTTTACGGACTTACTAGTGTAAAAAAAGAAAGTGACTCAGTAACATTTAATATAACTAAAGGAGAAAGTGCAAGAACAATAATAAATAATTTATATGATGGAAAAATAATTAGAAGTAAAATTTCTAGTTTAATCTATTTGAAATTAAATAAAAACTTATCTTTTAAACCAGGTGAGTATACTCTAGATAGAAGTAAAGATACAAAAAGTATATTTGATACTTTAAATTATGGTACTACCGAAGACACTATAAGAGTTACATTTATTGAAGGAAAAAGAATACCTGATTATATAGATACTATTAGTAAAAACTTTGGCTACACTAAAGAAGAAATACTAAAAGTATGGAATAATGAAGAATATTTAAATAAACTTATTAAAGAGTATGATTTTATAAGTAAAGATATTTTAAATAGTGATATATATTATCCACTTGAAGGTTATTTGTATCCTGCAACATATGAGTATTTTAAAACAGCTAGTATTGAAGATATTACAAAAAAAATGCTTGATAAAATGGCTTCAGTGATAGATAATTATAGTGATGCTATTAAAAAAAGTGGTTATAGTACTCATCAAATACTAACAATGGCAAGTATAATAGAAAATGAAACTAAATTTGATGAAGATAGAAAAAAAGTAAGTCAAGTAATATATAAAAGACTTAATACTAATACTAGTTTAGGTATGGATGTAACAACATATTATGCAGAGCAAAAATCATTTAAAGAAAATTTAACGAAAGAAGAACTTAATAAATATAATGCATATAATACTAGAAATACAAAATTCTTAGGACTTCCAGTAGGACCAATATCAAATCCTAGAAAAGAATGTATAGAAGCAACATTATCACCAAGTTCAACTGATTATTTTTACTTCTATGCAGATATTAAAACCGGTAAATTATATTTTGCTAAAACTGAAAGTGAATTTAAAGAATTAATTAGAATCTATGGTTAGGAGAGATTAAAAATGAAAGAATTAATTGGAGAGATGGAGGAATACGCCTCCCTTAAGAATGTTCCAATAATAGAAAAAAAATCAATAGCATTTATTATGAAATATATAAAAGATCATAATGTAAAAAGTGTTTTAGAAATAGGATCTGCAATTGGTTATTCTGCAATACTTATGGCGAGTGCTAAGGAAGACACTATTGTAACTACTATTGAAAGAGACGAAGAAAGGTATATGGAATGTCTAAAAAATGTTAAAAAATGTGGCTTAGATAAAAAAATTAATGTCGTATTTCAAGATGCATTAGAAGTTAATTTAAATGAAGATGTAAAATATGATTTAATTTTTATTGATGCTGCAAAAGGACAATATACAAGATTTTTTGAAAAGTATAAATATTTTTTGAAACCTAATGGAACTATTATTACAGATAATTTGAAATTTCATGGATATGTTGGTAAAAGTTCTAAAATAGAAAGTAAAAATTTAAAAGGCTTAGTAGAAAAAATAGAGGGTTATATTGAATTTTTAAAGGAAAATCCAGAATTTAATACTGAATTTTATGACATTGGAGATGGACTTTCTGTTAGTACATGGAAAAATGAAGGATAAAATAATTGTAACAATTAATAAATTAGAAGATACTATAAAGTTAAAAGAATTAGGTATAAGTAAATTTGCTTTTCCACTAAAAGGTTTTACTGTTGGAATGCCTAATACTTTTTTAGTTTCAGAAATAAATACAAAGGGATATTTATTTATAAATAGAATACTTGATAATAATGGTATTATTGAACTTAAGAAAATATTAAATAATTTAAGTGATAATATTATAGGTATTATTTTTGATGACTTAGGTATTATTGAATTAACAAAAGATTTAAAGTTAGAAAAAATATTATACCTATCACATTTTAATACTAACTATGAATCTAGTAAAATATATCTAGAATATGTTGACTCAGTAATATTATCGACAGATATTACTAAAGAAGAAACAGAATATATAGTAAATAAACTACCAAATAAAGTAACTTTATTTGTATACGGTTTAGTAGGAGTAATGTATTCAAGAAGAAAATTAATAGATAACTATAGTAAATACTATAATATACCTAAAATTAATCCTTTATTAATAGAAAACACTAATCATGAATTTTTATTATATGAAAATGAATATGGTACATATTTTTATCACGATAAAATATTTAATGGTAAAAAATTATTAGATTTAAATGCTTTATATTTCTTTATAAATTCTGCATTTATTACTCCATCATTCATAGAAAGATTTTTGAGTAGTGATAATGTATTTGATGATGAAGATGAAGGATTTTTATATACAGAAACAATTTATAAGTTAAAGGGGGATTTAGATGACTGAGTTACTAGCTCCTGCTGGAGATTTAGATAGATTAAAACTGGCTCTTTTATATGGAGCAGATGCTGTTTATGTCGGAGGCAAAGATTATAGCTTAAGAGCAAATGCTAAAAATTTTAGTATTCCTGAATTAAAAGAAGCAGTAGAGTTTGCTCACAATTTAAATAAAAGAATCTACACAACAGTAAATATTGTATTTCATGATAATAATTTAATTGGATTAGATGATTATTTAAAAGAGTTAAAGAAAATAAATGTTGATGCTGTAATATCATCTGATATAGTAGCAATAAGAAAAGCAAAAAAATATGGGCTTGATATCATACTTTCTACTCAAGCAAGTACTTTAAATTATGAAGCTATTAATTTTTGGAAAAACGAAGGTGTAACTAGAATAGTTTTAGGTAGAGAAGCTACTAGAGAAGATATAATAAAAATAAAAAAAGAAACTAATGTTGAAGTAGAATGTTTCATACATGGTGCAATGTGTACATCAATAAGTGGTAAATGTGTATTATCAAACTACTGTACTAATAGAGATTCTAATCGTGGTGGATGTGCTCAAATATGTAGATGGGTATTTAATACGGAAAATAAAGAATTACCAGAATTTTCATTTATGAGTAAAGATTTAAATATGAGTAGTTTTTTAAAAGATATGATAAAAAATAATATTGATTCATTTAAAGTAGAAGGAAGAATGCGTTCAGTATATTATATTGGTACTGTAATAATGTGTTATAGAAAAATGATAGATAAAATACTTAATAATACATTTACAGATAAAGATGAAAAGTATTATACAAAAGTATTAAATAGAGTAGCAAATAGAGAAACTGTACCACAATTTTATAATAAATTTCCAACCTATGAAGAAAGTTATTTTGGCGATAGAGTTGAAGTATCAAATCAAGACTTTTTAGGTTTTGTTCTAGATTATAATGAAGTAGATGGAATTGTAACTTTAGAAGAAAGAAATTATTTTAAAGTAGGAGATGTAGTAGAATTTATTGGCCCAAACATTGATACACTAGAATACAAAATTGAAGAAATTATTGATGAAGATGGTAATAATATTGAAGTAGCAAGACATCCAAAAATGATTGTTAAATTAAAAGTACCATTTAAATTACCAAAATATGCAATGATGAGAGTAAAAATATAATGATGTAAGATTGTAAAATATGATAGTATATGCTATCATATTTTTTGCCTTAGGGGGTATATCATGTCAAAAAGTGGTTTTACAGATGATAAAATAATTGAACTCGAAAGAAAAAGAATTATTTTAAATTTAGAAAGTCAAATGAAAAAATATCAAAGAATGATTAATCATACAGAATCTTATAATGCAAAATTATTTTTAATGAAAAATTTGAAAACACATTTAGCATTTTTAAAAGTAATTTTACCATACTTAGTAACTGCATCAGTAACTTTTAAAATATTTTCATGTATTGGTATGACACCTTTTGTATATGATGATAAGAAAGAAAATTTAAGAATACGAAAAGAATTTGATAACAAAGGTAATGAAAAACAAGTACTTCAATATACAAATTTCGAAAGTACTTTAAGTACTGTTTCTTTTTATGGAAAATGGGACTTGAATGAAGATGGATTATATGAAAGATTAGTTAGTGTTTATCATATGCCTAAAATAGATGAAGAAACAATTAAAAATATTATAAAATCAGGCGATGCAACATCATTAGATGATTTATTTAAAGAAAAAATTTCAGAAAGAAGAGAAGTAAAAAATAACATTAATTATAAAGAATTAGAAAGTGATGGATATTTTGAAGCAGTTATATATGATGTAGATAATAATGATTGCATAATAGTTAAACAAGATTTTAATAGTGATTTAATAGATATCATAATATGGCTTTTAGATAATTGTTTTTTTGGATACCTTATTAATAAACTTAGAAAAAAAATAAGTGATTATTCATTTGAAGAAGCCTTATTAGAAATTGAAAAAGATTATCAAAAAATAGATAAAGATGAATTAATAAGAAGACTTAAAATTACAAAAGATAATTTAAGTAGATTAAAGGAAAATTAAAGATGGAAAAATACAAATATGATTTAGAAAATGATGAATTAATATTTAAATTTATTAGTCCAAGCAGTAATGATAGTCTATCTAAAATAAAAGGTAGTGACCTACTTACATTAATAGCACTAATTAATAAATACTATTTGAAATTAAGAAGTAGAATTAATTTGCCAGAAGATATAACATTTGGTTTAGAAATAGAATATGAATATGCAAAAGGAGAGTTAATAAGTAAAGCACTTGATGAATTAGAAATTAGTGAAAAAATATCGCTAAATTGGACTGGAACAAGTGATAGTTCTCTAACTCATGGAGGAGAATTAGATTCACCAATATTTACAGATACAGAAAAAACTTGGATAGAATTAGATAATCTTTGTAAAATGCTTGAAGAGTATGCAACTATATCTGTAAATAGTGGGGGACACATTCACATAGGAGCACATATTTTAGAAGGTAAAGAAGAATACTGGCTTAATTTTATAAAACTATGGGAAGTATATGAAAATATTATTTATAGATTTTGTTATGGCGAATTTAAAACAGGAAGACCATCAATATCTTCTTATGCAGAACCTTTAAGAAATAATTTATTAATTGATTATCCAGAACTTGTAGCAGATAAAGCAAATCTTAAAAGTATTTTAAGTACAGTATCTTACAAAAGAGATCAAGGAATTAATTTTTATAAAGTAAGAAAATCTACATATAGTAGTGATAATACAATTGAATTTAGATGTCCAAATGGCTCACTTAATGCCACTATTTGGCAAAATAATGTAAACTTTTTAGCAAGACTTTTATTATTTGCAAAATCTCCTTCTTTTGACGACGATACAATAACTAAAAGATTACAAACTATAGAGAAAAAAGACTTTTCTCTAGAAGTATATAATGAAGTAGATCTAAATCCAGCTTTAGAAATATGTGATATGATTTTTTCAAATAACTTAGATAAAATATATTTTTTAAAGCAATATTTAAAGGCTTTTGAGATGCCTAAAAGAAGATCAGATTATACAAGAGTAAGAAGACTTACTAAAAATTAATGTATCATTATTTGTACTTTTACATATATTATAAAAGACAAAATTATGATTGACAAAGAAATTGTTTTATAGTATTATTTTGTAAGTTGATTAAAAAGGAGGATTTTCAAATATGAAAAAAGAAGATTTTTTTGAATTGACTGCAGAAGGTTATCTAGAATTAGAAACTGAATTAAATGAGTTAAAAAATGTAAAAAGACAAGAAGTAATAATTGCATTAAAAGAAGCTAGAGCTATGGGTGATTTATCTGAAAATGCTGATTATGATGCTGCAAGAAATGATCAAGCACAAATAGAAGCAAGAATTAAAGAATTAGAATATAAATTAGAACATAGCAAAATAGTAGATACTAAGAAAAATAGTAATAAAGCAGCTATTGGTTCAATGATAACTATAGAAGATGAAGATGGTGAAGTAGATGAATATAAATTAGTTTCTTCAGTTGAAGCCGATCCATTTAATAATAAAATTTCTGTAGAAAGTCCACTTGGATGTGCTATTAAAGACCACAAAGTTGGGGATACAGTTTTAGTAGAAAGTCCAAATGGTGGATATAATATCAAAATTACAAAAATAGCCTAATAGGGCTTTTTTTGTTGCAATAAATATAACATTATTATATAATATGACTCTGGTTATGGGGGTTATTATGAGTAGTGATTTAAAAATAATCAAAAAGAAATTTGGAGAGGCAATGTCTCATTTTTGTCGTGATAATTTTTCTACTATTCTAGAAACTCCCGGTTTACTTTCGAATTTACTACTTTCAAATTTTTATCCAAGTCATAACTTACTAAAAGATATTCAAAATGAACATTATGAAAATTACTTTATTAAGTACATAAATAGTTTCTTAAAAATAGAAGATAAAAAAGAAGAAATTGTAACAGAAACCCCAGAAGAACTTATGAAAAAAGTAGGTTATACTTTAGTAGAATGTCAAAGTGAAAGTGATATTTTAAGTTTTAAAAAGTATTATGCTCCTAATGAAGAATTATGCACATTTAATGGAGGCAGATTAAAAACTTGTAGAGTATTTTTTGCAGTAAAAAATAATGTTCAAGAAATAAAAAGAGAAAATTTTAAAAAGCCAAAAAGAGAAGATGAATATGGTACATCTGTTATAAGTATTCAATTTTTAAGAAACGAATCTCATTTTCTGTCAATAAAAAATAGATATAATCATAAAGTATCTAATCCAGATGCTACTTTTCAAAATAATTTAGATAATATAATACCTGGATTAACTAAAGCTTTTGAACAAACTTATGGTTTAAAACAAGCAAATAAAAGCGAATGTGATTTTAGTTTACCTAACTATGTAAGAGCAAAAGATGGTAAATTTTATAAGTTTAATTATGAAATAGATAATATTTATTATTGTGTAGATAATATAATAATAGAAAACTTTGAAGTTAAAAAATATGATAAAAGTGAATTTTTAATAACAGATTATTTTATAATTGATTTTACTAAAAAACAAATTTTATGTGGTAAAAAATCTTTATATAATGATGCTTTTAAAGATGGCCTAAGTGAATTAAATTTAAAGATAGTAAAAATTATTGTAACAAATGAAGAAAATGAAAAAATAGTAGAAATATTTGGAGAAAATAACGAATATATAAGAATTACTTTAGATGATGAAAACAGAATTAGAAAAATGTTTATTGATAATATTAAGGCTTTACCACAAGACTTTTTAAGATTTACTCAATATATAAAAGAATTTGAATCTAATTCAGTAGAAGTGATTAATTCAGGATTTTTAAGAAGAGTTGAAGAAATTGATGAAGTAATATTACCACATGTAAAAGAAGTAAAAAATTATTTTTTATCTAGTGCCACAAAAGTAGGTAATCTAAAATTAGGAAGTCTAGAAGAAGTAGGTAATGGCTTTTGCCTTTCATGTGAACACATGAGTGAAAAACCAGATTTAAGTACAATAAAATCAGTTAGAACAAATTTCTTTACAAATTTAGTAGGATTTGAAAATGGTGATGAATTTGGTAGATTTGACTTTTTAAATTTAGTAACCGCAGATTTAACATTTTTAAGTAAATATCCAAGTATGAAAGTAGTATGTTTTCCAAAATTAAAAGAAATACGTGGAGAATTTTTAATAGGCCTTACTTATTGTGAAGAAATATTTATGCCAGAGCTTGAAGAAGTTGAATTTAAATTTATGACTCAAGTACAAAGTGTTGAAGAATTATATTTACCAAAAGTATATTTTATAGGAACAGCATTTATGGAAGAAAATACATCTTTAAAAAGAGCATATTTTCCATCGCTTAGAAATATTTCAATGAGATTTTTAAGAGATAATCCAGGATTAGATTTATTTTATGCTCCTTATTTACATCGTAATATAGAAGATGTAAGTAAACATAAAAAAGTATTTATAAGTAATTATCAATCAATAAAAGAAGACGATGAAGATATAAAATTAGTTTTAAAAAAAGAAGAATAATTTTAAAAAATATTGAATTAATTATTAATTTATAGTATTATTCTTATAGAAAGATAGAAAATAAGTAAGAGAAAAAATTTACTTACTCGGAGGTTGATAAAATGAAAAAAATAGACTTCCGGGGGGGGGGTTGTGAAACTCCTTCTTGGAATAGAA
>OLHG01001960.1_pt1 | contig 11665 bp, 14 predicted proteins | sample 1605971 | NCBI WGS metagenome assembly OLHG01 (sample SAMN03283289) | human gut metagenome | biome: human-associated habitat; material: feces | host: Homo sapiens | place: Peru | collected 2012 | reverse complement strand
GTGATTCTGCCCGACCACCCTTTTGTGAAGAATCTCCTCAGCGTTTGACAGTCTGGTTCGCTCCTCAGACTGAATGTTCCCCATCGGTATCCCGGTCATTCTCGAAACCACATCCCGGATTGCAGACTTGGACAGAACCACTTCGGAAGTGCCTTTCCGGTCACCTTGAGACAATTCGTTCCCGATCTTGACCGAGGCCATCGCACGGTCAAGAAGATCAATCGCAGATGAAGGCAGGTTACGTTCCGGCAGATACCTCTTTGCCAAACGTACCGTCTCCGCCACCACATCATCTTCAATCGACATATTGTGGTACCGTTCATAAACGGGGCATTTGCTTCGCAGAATAGCCTCAGCCTGCGTCTCAGAAGGAGCCTCGACTGTTATTTTCTCAAAATATGCCGTCAGTTCCTTATCCTTCTCAATGTCTTTCGTAAAGCCATCGACAGTTGTCGTGCAGATGAACTGTACCTTGTTGCCGGTCAGTGCTTTCCTAAGGACAGGAAGGATCGCGTTAAGTGCGGACTGTTTGTCCTCGACACGATGGAATCCTTCGATCACCAGTACCGGTTGTTCCTTTTCGGAAAGTGTGTCGAACACCTTCTTGAAGCGGTCCTCAATCTCCCCCTTATAACTTACCCCTTGAGACAAGGATATCATATCCAACTCATAAGGAGATATGCCGGAAAGCGATGAAGGCAGACCGTTCTCAACAGCAAGGTTCAGAAGTCCTTGCACCAAGCTCGTCTTTCCGACTCCGGACTCACCTACAATCAAAACATTGGCGCGATCCCTTCTTGCAAGAACCTCAATCAATGAACGAACCTTATCCTGAATCCCGATGATTTCCTGAACTGTATAGTCTGAAAGCATCGAAGAACATATTCCGTCCATAGCGGAATTCTGATTCCCTTTGCTATGCGATGACCGCTCCGCTGGTTTCCTTTCCGAGACATCACCTTGCCCGGTCACAGCGGCCAAAACCTTCTCTACCTTGAGCGGCATAGTCTTCAACTGCTCTGAAGTGAATCCGACTCCAGGACTCACAAGTGCGGCAAGGACCAATTCGACATGCGGATCGTCAATCCCGAACCGCTCCTGCATAGCCATAGCCTCCTTTACCACAGAACGGGCTCCATCGGAAAGAACGGCTTCCTTCATTCCATAAGGCGATTTGTCACATTGGCGCACACGGATGTCGCACCAATCCATCAAATAATAATAATCCTCGTCAAGGGTGTCCTCAAAGAAATTCACGAGGCCTATGCTTTTGTGCAGCAAAGCCCTGAAAAGATGGGCAGGCTCGATTTCAGGCGACTGGTTGTCCTTGGCGAAAGACTGCGCCACGTGCAACAAGCCAACAGGAAGACTCAATAGATATTGAATATACTTGTCTGACATAAATATGGTTATTACTGTATTTCACGAACAATTCCTAAGATATTCAAGATTGTTCCTTTGTCTGTGGTTCTTCTTATTTTATAGGTTCTATGAATGCGGAAGGGATGTAAGCGGTCGCTATAAGACACAATCCTTGGATCTCAACGACAACCCTCTGCTGCCCCGAAACCCTGGCGACCTTCCCCTCAACGCCCTTGAAATCACCTCCGACGATTTTCACTTTGTCGCCGCTTTTATAATGGCATCTCTTTGGATCCACAATCATAATATGATCATTGTCAACACTTGTGACATTGATAAAATTCAGCATTTCATCTTCCGGAACCACAAGTGGCGGATTCTTGCCAAATTCATTCAAGGCAAAATGATTGTAGTAATAGCTAAGGACAGAATTCTGTGGGTTATTCTCTACCAAGGTCCGGACTGTTTCTTCACAGACATAGGCAAAAATCAAATTAGGAAGAAGTGGCTCATTGTTTCGTTTTCCAGCTGAGGTCAAGGCTTTGTGCATCGGCAAATAGTACTCAATCAGATTTTCATCAAGAAAATTCTGTGCTTTCCTATACCTGTTATATGAAACACGTAAAACAAACCATTGTTTTCCTGACCTGAAGTCACGCCCTACCGACACCCCCGGTACGGAACTCCGGGAGGCACTGGAAACTGTTCCAGCCAAAGAAGGTCTTGTCCCACCTTTCTGGGCGTGCGCATTAGACAATGCGTTCATATCGGCTTTCATACACCGCACTTGGTTATGATGCGGACACAAAAAAAAGCGTGAGATGCCAGTTGTCCATCCCACTTTCTGAGGCTCTCGCATTGCCCATTGTTGTTGAACAGACAACGTCAGAGCCCACGCCGATATGAATATTTCTTCACCCTTGAGACCTGTAAGACAACAGCGAACAACACCAAATTGGCGCAACTGTTGTTTACAGGGCTCGCGGGGATTGATACCATCGCACCCGGACATCTACCGTTGCTAAGTTCTGGACAACAATGACTGTGAATTTGCGAGATTCCAGAAAGTCAAGAACATAGCGTCGCATAAACGCCTTCAATATGTGTCTGGACTATCATTATACCCACCCAAAGCCCGCTTCGCATAACAATGTATCTTACACGACTTCATCACTACACTCGGCACGGCGTAGGCTGCCTAATACCTGCCATCTAGAAAGAACTTGTCTAACTATGACTACTAGGTTATAATAGGCTCTGATAGTCCACTACAAAAATACAAAAAAAAATCAACCATGCAACGCACGACACGCAAAATCGAGTAGGAGGAAAACGAAGTAGTTTTCTTCCTACTTTCGTTTTCCGACCTCTCACACCACCGTACGTGCGGTTCCGCATACGGCGGTTCCTTATCTTACGTGCAATCTGACATAGTAGTCCATCAGACAAGGATAGCCTGCGGCGCGGAGTTTATCATTGGACGCGGCGTGGTGCATTATACCTTCCGCATTTGCCCGATATCCCTTGCTGCTGTTGCCGTAGATTCTTGCCCAATATGGCTTGATACCACATCGTATGAGATTCTTCACTCTTGTCTTAGGTCTCTTCCAACTTTTCCATATGCACATACGTATCCGCCTGCGCAGCCATTGGTCAATGGCAATCAGTGATGTTTTCGCATCTGCATATTTGAAGTATGACACCCATCCGCGTATGACCTGGTGTAGCGCGGCCTTCCTGCGTTCATACCCCATTCCGTTGCTCCTGCCCGTCAGCAACTTTAGTTTTGCTTTCAGTTTGAGCAGGCTCTTGGGATGGACACGCAACCTTCAGCCCTCTCCAGTCTTGTAGAAGGTATGTCCTAGGTACTTCATCCCACGGACATAGCCGACTTCCGTCTTGTCGAGGTTTACTTTCAGGTGGAGTTTCTTCTCGATGAACTTGGTCAGGCTTTCGCACACGCGTTCCGCACCCCTCTTGCTTTTGCAGAAGATTAGGCTGTCGTCCGCGTAACGCACGAACGGATGGCCGCGGCGTTCCAACTCCTTGTCCAGTTCGTTGAGCACAATGTTGCTCAGCAGCGGACTGAGAGGACCTCCTTGCGGCGTCCCCTCCGTTGTCGGCTGATGTACTCCGTTCACCATCACGCCAGCATAAAGGTATTTGTGTATCAGGCTTATGACCCTCCCGTCCTTTATGGTGTGTGAGAGCAACTCTATCAGGTAACTCTGGTTTACGGTGTCAAAGAAGCGTTCCAAGTCTATGCCTACGGCATATTCATAACCTTCGTCGAGTATCTTCTGCGCCTGTTTCAACGCACCCTGTGCGCTGCGGTTCGGTCGGAAGCCGTAGCTTCCCTCGCTGAACTGAGGCTCATACATCGGCGTAAGTACTTGCGCTATACTTTGTTGGATGACGCGGTCCACCAGGGTCGGTATTCCCAGTTTGCGCGTCTTGCCATTGTCTTTCGGGATTTCCACCCTGCGCACTGGCATAGGCTTATATTTCCCGTTCAAGATGGAGTTCCTGAGTTCATCGTTGTGGAGTTTCAAGTATGGAAGCAAGTCCTTTGCCTCCATCGAGTCGACACCTCCGCTCCCGCCGTTCGATACTACCTTCCTATATGCTCGGTTCATATTATAGGGAGAAAGGATGAGTTCCATCAGGTGATTCTCATCTGTCTGCACTTCCGCAAGTCTGCCTTCGGTTATCTCCATATAGGTCTGCGCTCCCTCGATGGCTTCGGCTTCCAGCCTATCTTCCCGTGGGCAGCCCTCATTCGTTTTCTGCTTTCTTTCCTCCATAGAGTTCCTTCATTAGACTTACTTCAAATAAAGTTCGGCCCTTCCCTGAGTGTCGATATTAGGCAGGTACTATGGCCTCTGCTGACTTCTCGCAGTTCGTTGTTACTGCTCGCTTTCGCTCGCCTGCGAGACCTCTCCAGTTATGGACATACTCTTTCCATCTTATGTCTGCCCGATTTACCTTGAGCGATTTCGGATAGTTATTGGACTTTGATTTCCTTTGCAATCTTATCCTCACTCACAGGCCTCATATCGGATTTCTGTCCGTCAGACCGGATGTTTGCCGCCGGCTTCCTCCAGATTCCGTCTCACGGCGGACACCCTTGCCTTTGGCTGTAACCTTCCCACTATCAGGGCGGTTTAGGGACTTGCACCCTTTAGAGTATGTTCGTGCTGGACGAACAAAAGGGTCAGGGGATGTAAAAAACATCCCCTGACTGCTACTTTGGCATGTTTTGTACTACTTTACCCTGAAGTAGTTTACCGTTAGCCTTCTTGTTTCGTTTAACTCCATCTTGACTCCAAGTGCCCCATTGCTTGAAGAAAAATGGAATATTTGCTTGGTCTGCTTGTCTCTTTATATTCAGTACCCAGTCTTCTTTCATAGGTCTTGCTGATGTGCCGCTCTCTCCGCCGACAATTATCCAATTAATTCCGGTAAGATTTATCGTGCCCAGGTCGGAAAGAAGTGGCTCGCAAGATAAAAATTTAACTTTTGCGCTCAAATTTCGCAGATAATCAATCCTAAATTTTGTACGTTCGACTTCGACAGTCACACCAAGCCATGCATTATTTGGAATAGTACGGGTGGTGAAGTATTCTGCCATTCTTTCCGCACGTTTTGTCAGAATCTGATACTTGTGTTTAGGTGTTCTCCTTATAACATCAATTACCTTGTCAATGAACTCAAAGGGTACATTTGGGTGAAATAAGTCACCCATTGAGCATACGAATATTGTCGATGGCTTATACCAAGTAAATGGTTCCTTTAAACTATCCTCATGTATGGTTACCTTGAATCCATTTGCATATTTTATGTTATGCATTGCACAAAGCCTTCGGGCCATGTTCTCGGCATAACAGTGTGTACAACCCTCCGATATTTTTTCGCAACCTGTAACCGGATTCCAGGTGCGTTCTGTCCATTCTATTTTTGTTGTTCTCATATTATTCTGATTCTATAGTAGTCCTTACCATCGGGTTTTATTTTATGAATGCATGTTGCTTTGCTGTTAAACGTGCCTATTATATCTATCTTGCCTCTCTTTTTAAGGCTACTTATCACTTCTACAAAAAGAGACGGCTGACATCCGCGACGAAGAGCATATTTCAATCCCGAAATATTGTCCTTAATGTTACCATTAAGAATACTATCTGTCATTTCTTGCTTTATGGTAACCTTTTTCTGAGTTTCTGATTCATTATAAAATAAAGATCCTTCCTCGTAGTCATTATCTATATTGCAGTTTGAATCTCCAGATAATCTATCTTCCTCCCAGCATACCTTCAAAAATTTCTCCATCCCGAGGGAATGACTTGTGCCAAAGATCAAACCATAATAGTTTGACCCTTTTTTTATCGTAAAACTATGCAAATAATAGTCTTTGCCGCAAGGAATCAAATCTTCAAAATACTCTTTAATCAGGCGATGACATTCCTTTGGCTGTGCATCGTCAAAATTTATCTTTTTGACGTCAAAGTACTGCTGGATAGCCGGGAACTCTTTAAATCTATTGATAGTAGATGATGAAATGAAGAAAATGAAATCAGTTTTCGGGAAGCTGATCAACTTTGAAAACACCTCTTCTGTTACTTGTTTTATGCCATATTGGTCAATCAGAACGAATTTTCCATATTCATTGTTTTTGAGAACCTTATCAATCTTATCATCAGCAAGCAAGTCCTTGAAGTCTTCGTTGCGTACGCGGATCCCTTTTTTTATTGGACACTCACTACAGTTATTCGACACCATACATTGATCCTGAAAGTCAGATACATTGTTTTTAAGGGCCTCGTATTTTGGCTTTAGGTACTCGTTGAAAACAAAGAAGACTTTTTTGCCATTACTGTTCGACTTTAATGATTTGCAGTGTTGGCACATTGCTCCCTTTGCTTCATCCAATAAAATAAGAGGAGAGCCTGGATGACCTTCTGGATCCATACCGCTACCGGCGAACATATCAAACACAAATAGGTGTGTAGTGTAGAGATCGTGGACAAAAACTGGATACCACTCTCTAAAGCATCTCCGAAAAATGTCTAGTTTGATTTTGGTTCCTTCGTCAAAAGGGCTGCTATTTATGTCTTTTGTCATGCATTCTTTATTTGTGATCACTTGCTTATCTACAAATTGCAAAGTTAACATTTTATGTCGTATCATAAGTAATGAATTACTTAAGTTTCGCAAGTGATTTAGGCCGCCTGTTGTAGGGCCTCGAAGGCCCTTCGGACGGCATTGAGTTCTTTGTTATTGTTGTTAATGATGGCACGCATCATCTCGTCTTGGTCGAAGTGGAAGGCTTCCGCAATGGTCTGGAGGACATCTATTAGGATGCCCCAGATTTTCTCGGTAACCGTCAGTTCAACAGAGGCCTGCGTCACATCACGGAACACGCCACCGATGGTTTCGTATGACTCATATCGCTTGACGTATCCGAGGATGTTGTACTGCAGCATGCAGAGCGAGATGGATGCAATCTGGGACGCGAAGTCACGGCATTGGCATTTCCCAAGATTGAGAAGCCTTTTGGCCTCCGCAAATGAGACTTCGATGGCCCAGCGCATAGAGTATATTTTGTACGCTTCATAGGCATTCAGGGCGGTGTTAGTGGAAAGCAGCGCATTCCAATCGCCCTTCTTGCCGTTGCGATAGAAAAAGAGTTTAACGGGGGTTCCGGCAAAGGTGGCCGCAACCTCACAGTAATAGAAACGATAATGTTTGGAGTACTTGACATGACCTTTCCGTTTGGATTCCTTGGCTATGATGGCATTCGCCGTCATGGCTCCATCGGTCGTGTCATACTTGGTCTTGGACATTTTGATCATATCCAGCAGATGGCATCCTATGTGCCTGGAGCGAACAAACTTTACCAGTTCCTTGCAGGTGAACCAGTTATCAACCAACAGGTAGTCGAACCTTATTCCTTCAAGGATGGCGCGTTTGACCATACGGATGAGATTGTCCATCTTGCTCTGGAAGTATTCTTCAGATCGCTTTGCGGCACGGCTGTCCGTATCGCGCTCCTTGCTGTATCTGGCATCAAACTGCTTCTGCGACAGGCCCTGAGGTTTGGCAGGCTTCTTACCCATCTCTCCCTGGAGTGTGAAGTCCACGAAGGTCTGCGTCTTTCCATCCGTGAACAGGAGGAACAACCCCTTGTAACCAAGGATACTCGCATGTTTGACATGGGAGAAGATACGGCCAAGGAGCTCACCCTTGCGGCCGGTCTTCGGAAAGTCGGTGTCATCCGCAATCAAGCAGCGGGGATCCTTGCTATTGACGGAGTCGCCGCGCATCGCAATACGCCTCAGGAGTCTGCGGCTGAAGCTGTACACTATTTGCCGCCAGTTGATGTCCTAGTTGGAGAGGAACCTGTAGAACATATCCTTCTTACAGGCGAACATCTGACCGAGAACGCTACCGGCGAAGTTGAGACTGTTTTTGATGGCAAAGAACGGGAACAGGACCATCAACTCAAGCACATGGCTGGCCGTGAACTTGCGGTTCGCAGCCTTGGCAAAGTCCATCTGCCTGTGGTTAAGCATGATATGAGACATTCCGTTCATGATTCCCTGAATCGCCTTCGTATTGTTACTTTCAGCAAAAAGCTGTTGAGTTCTGAGATAATATGCCTATCTTTGTTCATGCTAAGGTTTACTATATTTGTTTGTTTGGCGACACTAATATAGTGATAATCAATGAGATATGCAATATTTCTCAGAGATTTCAACCTTGGCTTTTTTCGTTTTTTACCTACTTGCGAAACTTAAATGAATTAAAGTTACATATCGTGTCATAGAAACGAATTAGTCATTTATTTCAATAGTGTTCTGTGTTTCGTTTTTATGACAGAAGACACTTGGGACAAGGATGGTTGCTATTCTGATAGGTACCAGCTTAACTGCAATTCCCTACACCCACACCTCTCCCATCTCAATATAGTCTTTCACTGCATCCAGAACCTTCTCAGCATCGGAGATTCCCAGAATCTTGAGCTCTATATCCCGGAAGTTGACCGAGTAGAAGGCGTTGTCCTGCCAGGTGATGATGACGCTACCCTTGTATATAGGCGTGCTGACTTTAAATCCTACACATTCGTCAGAAAGAAAGACGAACTCGGTTGCATTCCAGACGCGGAGCATCTTTGGGTAATTGAGGAACAGGGTGGTAATTTTTGATATCTGAGTATTCATATTGTTGTATTCTTTTCTTGTTCAGTTGGATTGCTTATCTTTGCGGCCATTATGAAAACTATCACAGTAGTAGCAGCGGTCATCCGCAATTCCAGAGGAGAGATATTCGTCACCCAGCGCGGGTACGGCGAATATAAGGACTGGTGGGAGGTGCCAGGGGGCAAGGCTGAACCGGGTGAAACCCTTGAGCAGGCTCTCAAGCGCGAGATCAGGGAGGAACTTGACACCGAAATCAGCGTGGACAGTTTCATCACCACTGTGGATTATGACTATCCTGCTTTCCACCTTACCATGCACTGCTACTGGTGCAGCATCTTGTCGGGCAATCTGGAACTCAAAGAACACGAAGCCGCAAAGTGGCTTGCTCCTGATGAGTTGGAGTCTGTGAACTGGTTGCCTGCCGATCTGATACTTCTTCCATTCCTGCGATAGTCTTTGTCCCGTGTCCCGGCTCAAAGAGCCAAGGGACGGTAGGAACAAGTGGGACAGTTCCGTCATTCATCCTGTGGGACAGGACTCGAATCTGGTGGATGGACTGCTATCGGTATAAGGTCCAATTCGTCCATCAGCATAGCTACAGGGCCGAAACTCGATCATTATGGCGACGGAAAGTCAGATCAAGTAAGCGTGGCCTCTCTAAAAATTAAGATTATGATGCAGATATGCCAAGACAATCATAAGGATATTCTTAATGGCAGCTTGGATAGAGTGATTGGTATGGAATGGAATGCAGAGGACATACAGACGCATCAGCGAAAGATGTTGGATGTCCTCTTCCAGATAAACAAATAGGCTTGATTGGGAATTCCCGTGTTTCTTTTTTACAGTAACCGTGCGATCTTGGGGATCAAGGTGATGTCAGCAGGCAGCCATTCGACTGAACAGAGCTGTTCGGCGGTCAGCCAACGGGCGGCCTCGTGCTCGACCAGATGAAGGTCACCTGAAAGGATGGTGCAGGCGTAGCACTTCATCGAAAGGTGGAAGTCCGGGTAGTCATATTCAATGGTGTCAATCAGTTCGCCGACTCGGATCTCGGTTTCCAGCTCCTCGCGGATCTCCCTTCTAAGTGCATCCTCAGGACTCTCCCCCGCCTCGACCTTGCCGCCGGGAAACTCCCAACCATCCTTGAATGCACCGTAGCCACGCTGCGTGGCGAAGATTTTCCCATCTTTGAATATCACGGCTGCAACTACGTTTATCGTTTTCATTTTCAATGTCATTTAAAGTTAAACATTCGCTGACGTGATGTAGTCGTACAGATTCTTCTCTACCGGAGTGTCAATAGTAGTTCTTCATACCTTGACCGAAGGTACGTCTAAGTCAATTGGGTACGCGCCGCGTACCTTTTCTTCATATTCTCTTTTACCGTTCCTCATAATAATACGAATAATCAATTCCTTTCATGAACATCTCCCTGTCATTCACCTTATCCGTCAGTGCATCTTTCAGAAGCCCCTTGATTTCCGTGCTATCCGCCACGCTCTTTTCCATTGCCGCAAGATAAGCATATTTGTCAATTTGGCTCCAATCAATGCACTGTCCAAGTCGCTTCTTCAGAATCAGGTCTAGCCAAATCCTCGTTGTTCGCCCATTACCTTCACGGAACGGATGCGCCACATTCATCTCTACATACTTGTCCGCAATCTCATCGAAAGATCCTTCCGGCATCTGTTCAATGTTATGCAACGTCTGTGAAAGAAACGCTACTGGAGCGAAGGTGAATCCGCCTTTGGAAATATTCACTGAACGTATCTGTCCTGCAAAGTCGTACAATCCTCCAAACAGATAAGCGTGAATCTGCTGAAGTCCTTTTACCGTTCCCACCTCAATGCTATCGAGCAATGAACTCTCGAATAAAGTATAAGCCTTTGCTTTGCTCTTTCCGTCAATGGTATCTTCACCGTAAGTAAACCACTCAATGAATCGCGATGCCTTGTTGTTCGGCATATTCTTCGCCAACTCGATAACTCCAGAAGCATCAAGGACATCTGTCAATCTCATCTTCCCGTCTGGTGCTCGCAGCTTGAACTGGTTAGTGTCACTAACCAGTTCAAACTCATCCTTCTTCAACTTGCTCTTCAGATACTTCCAATAGTTCCTGTTCTTGGCATAGTCATCCTGCGCATTAAGCACACCGACAATGTCAAGCACACTGTACCACCACTTAGAATTCCCCTCATCCCAAATAGCCCGGACCTCCCGGTCGTCGAAGAAACGGATTGATATTTTGTTCATAAGCAAATTACAATCTTACAGTGCACACCGATAGTGCCTGATTTCGAATTGTAAAGTTAGTGAAAAATTGTTACATGCGACACTTTGCGTAACTTCTCCAGGAGTCCGTCATTCTCCAGATATCCATTCTCAAGTGCTAGTATCAGAGTACCATCGGGCTTATTATAAATCTTTCCGTGGAGAAGATAGAAATTTTGTTTGACGAATTCCTCTATTGTCTGAGAGAATGGCTTGATTGAATAATCCCTACGCTATGTCCTATTACCATCCTGACAAGCCCTTTGACCTGCGACAGATTGGATATGATGTCTGCGAAGTCAACACGAAATATCGAGGTTTCAAATCAGATCTATTGCTATTCAGGAGCCAGAAGGAAGACAAAGGACACATATCGATTAACATTCGTGGCCGAAGGCGCAGCGAAGACTTCCGTTACCCCAAAGGACTTCGTATAATCGACATAATCTTCAAAGCCATAGGTACGGAAGATAGTACCAGGCAGAGGCTGAAAGACGGAGACCTGGCTGGCGATTTAGGCATGACCGTCGAATACTACGGTTTCAGAGAATAACGTCAGCTGATGTTGAAAGTATCTTTTTCCAAAGATATTCGGAAGATGATCGGAAGATGATTAGTATATTCACAGAAAATTATTTGACTATGGAATATAACATATACTGCGATGAAAGCTGCCACCTTGAGCACGATGGGATAAAACCAATGGCAATTGGTGCTGTCTGGTGCCCAAGGGAAGCCAAAGATACAATTTTTGCCCGTTTAAGGGAGATAAAGGTTGAGCATGGCCTTACTCCCTCCTGTGAGTTGAAATGGAATGCGGTATCTCCTTCTAA
>OLHG01001959.1_pt1 | contig 11670 bp, 9 predicted proteins | sample 1605971 | NCBI WGS metagenome assembly OLHG01 (sample SAMN03283289) | human gut metagenome | biome: human-associated habitat; material: feces | host: Homo sapiens | place: Peru | collected 2012 | reverse complement strand
GACCATCGCCGGCTGTCTGGCGATCCTCGCCGGACTGTATCTGTGCTGGCGGCTGCGCGATCGCCCGCAGGCGGTGGGGTTACCCGCCGTGGGCGACTGGCGTCACGATGCGCTGGAGATTGCCCAGCAGCAGGAGGGCGCCGGGCTGACGCGCAAAGAGATCCTCACCCGATACGTGCTGGCAAACCCCTATATCTGGCTGCTGTCGCTGTGCTATGTGCTGGTGTACGTGGTGCGGGCGGCGATTAACGACTGGGGCAATCTGTATATGTCGGAGACGCTTGGCGTCGATCTGGTGACCGCTAACTCGGCGGTGACCATGTTTGAGCTGGGCGGTTTTATCGGCGCGCTGGTGGCGGGGTGGGGCTCGGATAAGCTGTTTAACGGCAATCGCGGACCGATGAACCTGATCTTCGCCGCCGGCATTTTGCTGTCGGTTGGCGGCCTGTGGCTGATGCCGTTCGCCAGCTACGTGATGCAGGCGGCCTGCTTCTTCACCACCGGTTTCTTTGTCTTCGGCCCGCAGATGCTGATCGGCATGGCGGCGGCGGAGTGTTCGCATAAAGAGGCCGCCGGGGCGGCTACCGGGTTTGTCGGCCTGTTCGCATATCTTGGCGCGTCGCTTTCCGGCTGGCCGCTGGCGCAGGTAATGGATATCTGGCACTGGACCGGATTCTTCGTGGCGATCGCGATTGCCGCCGGCATTTCCGCGCTGCTGCTGCTGCCGTTCTTAAACGCGCAGGCGCCGCGCGCCGCCAGTGAAGCGTGATGCATCTCACTCTTTCGCCGCGAATGGGGCAAAACTAAGAAATTTTCCCGGTTTCACCTGGACGCCGTCTCAGGCCAGACGGCGCGCTGATTTTTACAATGCCTGGCTATGACGCAGGCATAAAAAATCAGCTCAGGAGATACCCATGCTGGCCTTTCTGAATCAGGTTCGTAAGCCGACCCTGGATCTGCCGCTCGACGTGCGGCGCAAAATGTGGTTCAAACCTTTCATGCAGTCCTATCTGGTGGTCTTCATTGGCTACCTGACCATGTACCTGATCCGCAAGAACTTTAATATTGCGCAGAACGACATGATCTCCACCTACGGGTTGAGCATGACCCAGCTGGGGATGATTGGCCTGGGCTTCTCCATTACCTACGGCGTAGGGAAAACCCTGGTTTCCTACTATGCCGATGGCAAAAACACCAAGCAGTTCCTGCCGTTTATGCTGATCCTCTCCGCCATCTGCATGCTGGGCTTTAGCGCCAGTATGGGTGCGGGTTCCACCAGCCTGTTCCTGATGATCGCCTTCTATGCGCTAAGCGGCTTCTTCCAGAGCACCGGCGGCTCGTGCAGCTATTCCACCATCACCAAATGGACGCCACGACGTAAACGCGGCACCTTCCTCGGCTTCTGGAATATCTCTCACAACCTCGGCGGCGCCGGCGCGGCGGGCGTGGCGCTGTTTGGCGCCAACTATCTGTTCGACGGCCACGTGATCGGCATGTTTATCTTCCCGTCGATTATTGCGCTGATCGTCGGCTTTATTGGCCTGCGCTACGGTAGCGACTCGCCGGAATCCTACGGCCTCGGCACGGCGGAGGAGCTGTTTGGCGAAGCGATCAGCGAAGAGGATAAAGAGACCGAAGAAAACGCGATGACCAAGTGGCAGATCTTTGTTGAGTACGTGCTGAAAAACAAAGTGATCTGGCTGCTGTGCTTCTCCAACATCTTCCTCTACGTGGTGCGTATCGGTATCGATCAATGGTCCACCGTGTACGCCTTCCAGGAGCTGAAGCTGTCGAAAGAGGTGGCGATTCAGGGGTTTACCCTGTTTGAGGTCGGTGCCCTGGTCGGCACGCTGCTGTGGGGCTGGCTGTCGGACCTGGCCAACGGCCGCCGCGCGCTGGTGGCCTGCATCGCGCTGGCGCTGATTATCGCCACTCTCGGCGTTTATCAACATGCCAGCAATCAGTACGTCTATCTGGCTTCGCTGTTTGCGCTGGGCTTCCTGGTGTTTGGCCCGCAGCTGCTGATTGGCGTTGCCGCCGTTGGCTTCGTACCGAAAAAAGCGATCGGCGCCGCCGATGGGATCAAGGGCACTTTCGCCTATCTGATCGGCGATAGCTTCGCCAAGCTGGGCCTCGGGATGATCGCCGACGGCACCCCGGTCTTTGGCCTCACCGGCTGGGCCGGCACCTTTGCGGCGCTGGACGCCGCCGCCATCGGCTGTATCTGCCTGATGGCCATCGTGGCTATCTTCGAAGAGCGTAAAATTCGCCGCGAGAAAAAGAACCGTATTTTGCAGACTGCCTGATTCACCAGGTATTTGGTAACCTTGCCCGGCCATTGCGCCGGGCTTTTTTATCGTTCCTGCTGGCTGGTTTGCAGCAGCAGCTCCCGCAGCCACTGTTGAGCCGGGTCGCGATGATTGCGTTCGTGCCAGGCCATACTTTTGGTAAAACCGGGGATCGCCAGCGGCGGAGCAGCGATTTTCATGCCGCTGGCCATTTTCGCCAGCCTGCGTGGTACTACGGCAATCATTTCACTCACCGCCAGCACTTCCGGCAACACCAGAAAACTGCTGACCGACAATCCTACTCGCCGGGTCCGACCAAGCGCCGCCAGTGCGTCGTCGGTTACGCCGCGAAAGCTATCGCCCTGCCATGAAACCAGAACATGTTCCAGCGCACAGAAACGGTCTAGCGTTAGCGGCTGGTTGGCCTGTGGATGGTCTTCGCGCAGCAGACAGACATACTCTTCCTGATACAGCGCCCGGCTGTGCAGTTCCGGCGGCGTATCGTGGGGCGTTAACAACGCAATATCCACTTCGCCGCGTTCGGTCTGAGCCAACAGCGTGGCCGGAGATTCGGGAATAATGCGCACGCGGATACCCGGCGCCATTGGCTTCAGCGCGGCGATAAATGGCACGATCACCGCTTTCAACGCATAATCCGTCGCGGCGATGGTCCAGGTGAAATCAGCCTCCAGCGGATCGAAAACGACCGGTTGTAGCAGGGTTTCAGCATCGGTCAGCAGTTGCTTTACCGGAGCCGCCAGCGCCTGGGCGCGCAGCGTCGGCACCATGCCATGCGGGGCGCGGATAAACAGCGGGTCATTAAAGGCGTCGCGCAGGCGAGTGAGCATGCCGCTGACCGCCGGCTGGGTGAGTGCCAGCCGCGCTGCCGCCCGGGTGACGCTGCGCTCATCGAGCAACGCATCCAGGGCTTTCAGCAGGTTGAGATCGAGGTTTCTGATATCAGATTTCATGATAGCCATCCGCAAACGCGATAAGTCACATTATGGTACGTCCGGCAGTCGACAGCAGGCAAATTCCCATTATGATAGTCAGGCTGCGATTGGATGAGAGGATGCATGATCTGGATAGGACTGGCCACCCTGGTAGTGGTATTTGTTGTGGGATTTCGGGTGCTTACCTCTGATTCACGCCGCGCGATCCGCCGCCTGAGCGAACGCCTGGGCATCACGCCCGTCCCGCTGGAATCGATGATCGATCAGCTGGGTAAAACCGCCGGCAATGAGTATTTGCGTTACCTTGAACGGCCGAATGAAGCGCATCTGCAGAACGCCGCCCAGGTGCTGCTGATCTGGCAGGTTGCAATTGTCGACGCTAGCGAAAAAAACCTGCATTACTGGTATCGCCTGATGCAAAAAGCGCGTTTAGCGGCGCCGATCACCGAGGCGCAGATCCGCCTGGCGCAAGGGTTTCTGCGCGAGCTGGATCCGGATATGAGCGATTTGCATAACCTTCAGCAGCGCTATAACGACCTGTTTCTCCCGGAAGACGGCGTGCACTGGCTGCACTGATCTCATAGTTATTCGGCCTGGGGTTCATCGCTTTTTGTGCCGGATGGCGGCTGCGCCTTATCCGGCCTACGGTTTCCGCACTCGTCACTTGTAGGCCGGATAAGCGTAAGCGCCATCCGGCAGGATAACTACAGTAGGATTTTCAGGCCGTGTTTTTGTACGACGCTAAGCAATTTTAATGACATTCCGCTTGGTCGCTTAGCGCCAGTCTCCCATTTTTGCACGGTAGACACGCTGGTATTCAGATAACGAGCGAACACGGGTTGGCTAACATTGAGTTGTTCACGTAGCGCTTTAATTTCAATGGGTTGAAGTGCGGCTACGCTACCGAGACATGATTCATCAAAATGGCGCATTGTTTCCTGTGGGATTGCGCCAACGCTGAATAGCCCCGACGCAGCGCTATGGATCGCTTCGAAAGCCGGGCTTTTGTATTTATTTTTTGCTGTCATCGCAAATCTCCACCAGTTCTTTACTTTTAACTAAGACCGTCGTTTTCTCTTCAGAGAGATTGGCATAGTGTTTTGCTAACTCACGAAAACCCATTAACTCGCGATGGTTGATATTGGCCATATCCTGTTTGGCATATAGAAAGGTATAAAACCAATACCCTGCGCTTTTGGTAAGGATGATTGCGCGATCGCGATTCTTGTTGAGTCGCTTTTTATAAACCCCTCCTCCTAAATCAACCACCTTGCCCTGAAGCACAGATTGAATTGCCTGATAGAGCTCGTCGTCGGAAATGCCATGAGAGCTAGCCTCTCTGGCGAACCATTTGGTTTTGAAGATACGCATTGCTGACATCCTGTCGTTAAAAGTATAGCACATAGTGCTATATTAAATTCTCCTGAGATTTGTTAAAGCGATAGCAAGCATCGTTTTTTTAAACATGCGAGCAGCTACGCATCCTCTTATGAAAAGCGAGAATAGTTGCGAAAACGTTAAATGCGTCACAAACAAAATGTTACACTGCGCAGCTTTCCGCCACTTTCTTCGCAGGTCACTCATGAGTTATTCAAATGAAGCCAAACCCCATGCACGCGAACTCGCGCGACCAAACTGGTCGGCGGTCTTCGCGGTTGCTTTCTGCGTCGCCTGCCTGATTACCGTCGAATTTCTACCGGTCAGTCTGCTGACGCCGATGGCGCTGGATTTAGGTATCTCCGAAGGGATGGCCGGGCAGTCGGTGACGACGACGGCATTCGTCGCGATGTTTTCCAGCCTGTTTATCACTTCCGTCATTGGCAAAACCGATCGCCGCTACGTGGTGATCCTCTTTTCGCTGCTGCTGACCCTTTCCTGCCTGTTGGTGTCCTTTGCCGATAGCTTCACCCTGCTGCTGCTGGGACGCGCCTGTCTGGGGCTGGCGCTCGGCGGTTTCTGGGCGATGTCAGCCTCGCTGACCATGCGGCTGGTGCCGATGCGCGTGGTGCCGAAAGCGTTGTCGATTATCTTCGGCGCGGTATCCATCGCGCTGGTGATCGCCGCCCCGTTGGGCAGTTTCCTTGGCGGGCTTATCGGCTGGCGCAACGTGTTTAACGGCGCGGCGGTGATGGGTGTACTGTGTACGCTCTGGGTGCTGAAAGCGCTGCCGTCGCTGCCCGGTGAATCGGCGGCTCAGCAGCAAAATATGTTTGGCCTGCTGAAGCGGCCGGGGGTGATGGCCGGCATGTGCGCCATTTTCATGGCCTTTGCCGGACAGTTCGCCTTTTTTACCTATATTCGCCCGGTCTACATGACCCTCGCCGGCTTTGATGTCGATGGCCTGACGCTGGTGCTGCTGAGCTTTGGTATCGCCAGCTTCATCGGCACGTCGCTCTCCTCGGTGCTGCTCAAACGCTCGGTGAAAGCGGCGCTGGCGATTGCGCCGCTGGTGTTGACCGCCTGCGCGGCGGCGCTGGTGCTGTGGGGAGAAAGCAAAATCGTCGCCTCGACGGTGGCAATTATCTGGGGCTTCGCGTTCGCCTTGATCCCGGTGGGGTGGTCAACGTGGATCACCCGTTCACTCTCCGATCAGGCGGAAAAAGCCGGGTCGATTCAGGTGGCGGTGATCCAGCTGGCCAACACCTGCGGCGCCGCGGTCGGCGGCATTGCGCTTGACCACTTAGGGCTGCTGTCGCCGCTGGTGTTGTCAGGGGTATTAATGCTGTTTACCGGCCTGTTGGTGGCGGCCAAAGTGAAGGTGAATTCACCCGCTTAAGGCCGTTCGCCTTTTGCCAGCCGGGCGTTGATGTCGGCAATCACTTCCGGCAGGTCCGCCAGGGTATCAACCACATAATGCGCCCCGGCGGCATACAGCTTGCCTGCCGCCCGCTCGCGACGGGTGGCGATTTCCTCTTTCGACATCGCCTGGTACGCCTCCCAGGTAGCGCCGAATTCGTTACCGGACACCGCCAGGCCGACGCTCCACATCCCGGCATGTAACCCTTCGCTGATGCCCGGTGCGGCGTCATCGACCTTCACGCAGTGGGCCACATCGTCTATGCCCAGGGTAATCACGTTCTGCAGCGCCATCCACGGCCCGGGACGCCCGCCGGCGGCAAGGTCATCGGTGGCGACCCAGTGGTCCGGGGCATAGCCCTGCGCGGCGGCGGCTGGAACCAGCTTTTCCATCACCGGACGCGGATAGCCCGAGCAGGAGCCGATCTTCAGTCCGTCGGCGCGCAGCGCGGCGAGGGTGTCGACCACGCCGGCGATCGGAGCGGAAAAATCGACAACCTTAGCGATTTGCAGCGGCATAAACGCGGCGTAGATCGCATCAATATCAGCAGCCGTCATTGGCCGACCAAATTTCGCCTGCCAGCGGCTATCGACCGACGGCAGTTTGCCCAGCGCCTCAATGTGCTGCCATTTGCCAAGCCCCATCGGCACGCGGGCCTCTTCAAGGGTGAGCTCAATATCGAAGGCCTGGCGGAAGGCCTCGACGAAAATTTGCGTCGGCGCGAAGGAGCCGAAGTCCACGGTGGTGCCGGCCCAGTCGAGGATGAGTGCGGTGATACGGTTCATGGCGGTTCCTTATTGTTTCCAGTACATGGCGTTGTCGATGGCCGCCAGCAGGGCGGTGATGTCGGCGTCGTAGACTTCGCCGATGTTGCCGATGCGGAAGCAATCGCTTTGCGACACTTTGCCCGGATAGATAACGAAGCCCTGATCTTTCAGCTTCTGGTAGAAGGTGTGAAAGCGATACTGCGGCGCGTCCGGTGAATAAAAGGCGGTAATGATCGGCGAGTGCAGGCTGTCATCAAGCAGCGTCCGGAAGCCGAGCGCGCGCATTCCGGCGACCAGTCGGCGCTGATTGTGGCTGTAGCGCTGATGGCGGGCGCTGACGCCGCCCTCCTGGGCCAGTTCTTTCAGCGCCTGAGCGAAGGCCAGCACGGTATGGGTCGGTGAGGTGAAGCGCCACTTGCCGTGGTTATCCTCCATACAGCGCCACTGGGCGTAAAGATCCAGCGACAGCGAGCGCGAGCGGCCTTTGCAGGTGGCCAGCTCCGATTCGCGGGCGATGACGAAAGCGAAGCCCGGCACGCCCTGAATGCATTTGTTGGCGGAGCTTATCAGATAGTCAATATTCAGCGCGGCGATATCCAGCGGAATGCCGCCGAAGCTGCTCATCGCATCGACGATATAGCGTTTGCCATACTCCTTCGCCAGCGCGGCTACCTCTTCGATCGGGTTGAGCATGCCGGTGGTGGTTTCGCTATGCACCATCGCGATATGGGTGATCATCGGGTCATCCTGCAGGATCCGCGCGATCGCCGCCGCGTCCGGACGGGCGACTTCGCCGCAATCGTAAGGATGAAAGGCGATGCCCATCAGCTGCGCCATCTCAATCATACGCGCGCCATAGGCGCCATTGCTGACGATCAGCACTTTGCCCTGTTCGCCGATGACGCTGCCGAGCACCGCTTCGACCGCGTAGCTGCCGCTGCCCTGCAGCAGCACCGCCGTATAACCGTCGGCCGGGGTGGCCAGCTGCACCAGCTGCTGGCGAATGGTCTGTACCACGCCGAGATTGTAATCATCATCCCAGGTGCAGCTATCGAACAACATCGCCTCTTTCACCGTGCGGGAGGTGGTTAGCGGGCCGGGAGTCAGCAGCAGGTAATTCCGTGAAGTCATTTGTCTCACCATTTGGTCTATACCAGATTGGTGTTTATCATGGAGACAAAGCCGGGGCAGGGTCAAAGGAAATGTGGTGCTGCAACAAAAAATTCATCTGGCTATGTATAATGAGCGCACCAAACGTGGCAGCGAGTAAACATGAAATCACCCTCTGGCGAGATGCCGCAATACCTGATGATTAAGGCGCAGCTGCAGGCGCGTATTCAAAACGGCGCCCTCAAAAGCGGCGATAAATTGCCTTCCGAGCGCGAGCTGTGCGCGCTGTTCAACACGACCCGTATCACCGTGCGCGAGAGCCTGGCGCAGCTGGAGGCCAGCGGCGTGATCTACCGCGCCGACCGCCGCGGCTGGTTTGTGACGCCGGAGCGTCTGTGGCTGGATCCGACGCAGAACACCAACTTCCACAAGCTGTGTCTCGAACAGGGACGTGAGCCGAAAACGGTGCTGCTTGATGGCCGCTTAACCGCCGTGCCGCTGGATGTGATGGCGCCGCTGGCGCTGCAGCCCTTCGATCAGGTCTACCTGCTGACCCGCCTGCGCTATGCCGACGGGCGTCCGGTGTGCTATTGCGAAAACCACTGCCTGCCGGCCCGGGTGCCGGAGCTGCTGCGCCACGATCTCAATGGCAGTCTGACCGAGATTTATCAGAGTCACTACGACCTGATCTATACCAGTATGCATCTGTCGTTTTATCCCACCTCCATGCCGCCGCAGGCCGCAGAGGCGTTGGGGGTGATGGAGGGGCGCCCGGCGCTGCTGCTGCGCAGGCTGAATTACGATCAGCACGGGCGTATTCTTGATTACGATATCGAATACTGGCGGCATGACAGCCTGCGGATCGAAGTCGATACCCATTGATTTTATTGTATTAACCCTTCCCGTATCCCCGGTGGCGTCAGCGTTAACCGGGGGCGACGTATCCCCTTCGCTTTAACTCTTTCGACACACTTCTTTCATCGTTTTGTCATAAACCCTCGGTAGCGTGAACGCAAATCTGGTCTACACCAGAACAACTAACTGCGATGAGGCTAACACGATGAAACTCTCCCGACTTGCTCTGCTGTCCCTGTTCGCGCTGACCAGCTCCCCGGTTTGGGCGGACGGCGTCGTCACGGTTTACTCCGCCGACGGCCTGCATGACGGCGATAATAGCTGGTATCAGAGCCAGTTCGACGCCTTCACCAAAGCGACGGGCATCAAAGTGCAGTATGTGGAAGGCGGCTCTGGCGCGATCGTCGAGCGTCTGGCGAAGGAGCGCACCAATCCGCAGGCCGATGTGCTGGTCACGGTGCCGCCGTTTATCCAGCGCGCCGCGAAAGAGCAGCTGCTGGCCACCTTTACCCCACAGGGCAGCGCGCAGATCCCCGGCGCCAATGACCGCTATTCGCCGCTGGTGAACAACTATCTGACCTTCATCTATAACGGCCAGTTGCTGAAAACCGCGCCGGCCAGCTGGCAGGATCTGCTGGATAGCCGCTTTAAGAATAAGCTGCAGTACTCCACGCCGGGCCAGGCGGGGGACGGCACCGCGGTGATGCTGCAGGCCTTCCACAGCCTTGGCGGCAAAGATGCCGGCTTCGAGTATCTGGGCAAGCTGCAGGCCAATAACGTCGGCCCATCGGCCTCCACCGGCAAGCTGACGGCGCTGGTCAACAAAGGCGAGCTGTACGTCGCCAACGGCGATCTGCAGATGAACCTGTCGCAGATGGCGCGTAACCCGAACGTCAAAATCTTCTGGCCGGCGGACGACAAAGGCGAGCGCAGCGCGCTGGCGCTGCCCTACACCATCGGGCTGGTGCAGAACGGACCGAACAGCGAAAACGGCAAGAAGCTGATTAATTTCCTGCTGGATAAACCGGCGCAATCCAGCGTCAGCGCGCGCTCCTGGGGCTTACCGGTGCGCAACGACGTGGCGCCGGATGACGCTAACTTTAAGGCAGCGCAGGCGGCGCTCGACGGCGTGAAGCGCTGGGAACCCAACTGGGACGACGTCGCGGTTTCTCTCTCGGCGGATATCGCCCGCTGGCATAAAGTGACCGATAGCGAGTAAGCCTGATGTTAATGAAAACCACCGTCATCTCTTCCCCGTCGCTGGCGGGGACCTCCGGGATCACCCTGGACTCGCTGCGCGTTTCCTACCACGGCAACGTGGTCTTAAAACCGCTGTCATTGACCATTGAGCCCGGTGAAGTGCTGGCGCTGATTGGCCCTTCCGGTTCCGGGAAAACCACCGTGCTGCGGGCGATTGCCGGTTTTGTGCAACCGGCTGGCGGGCGGATCCTGATCGGCGACACGGACGTCACCCACCTGCCGCCTTACCAGCGCGGGCTGGCGATGGTGGTGCAGAACTACGCGCTGTTTCCCCATATGAAGGTGGAAGACAACGTCGCCTTCGGCCTGCGGGCGCAAAAGCAGCCCAGGGGGCTTATCGCCGAGCGGGTGACTGAAGCCTTAAAAATCGTCGGCATGGCGGATTACGCCACCCGCTACCCGCATCAGCTTTCCGGTGGCCAGCAGCAGCGCGTCGCCATTGCAAGAACGCTTGCGCCGGAACCGACCGTGCTCTTCATGGATGAGCCGCTCTCGAACCTCGATGCAAAGCTCCGCCTGGAAATGCGCTATGAATTGCAGCGTCTGCATCTCGAAACCGGGAGCACCTTTGTATACGTCACGCATGACCAGATGGAGGCCATGACGCTTGCAACACGTATCTGTCTCATCGACAACGGCGTGCTCCAGCAGTACGCTCCGCCGCTCACGGTCTACGGCGCGCCGGAGAACCTCTTTGTCGCGGATTTTGTCGGCAATCCCGCGATCAACTTTATCAACGCGCATGGCGAGCAATCCGCCGACGGCAGCATTCGGATCCGGCTTTTGAACGACGTCGAAGCGAAGTTCATCGCAAACGAGGCGCTCGATCTGCCCGCCTGGTTCCGCGCCCGCGACGAGGCCGCTGCAAACGAGGCTGCCGCGCGTGCAGCCCGCGCAAAACAGAAAGGCTATGTTGAAAAGAGCAACAAGGATGAAGTGTTCCATTGCCATATCGCGAAGGTCGTCGAGGACGACGACGCGCTGCTCGAAGAACCCGTTTTGACGGATGGTGACTTTGTACTCGGCATCCGACCCGAATTTGTCGTCATCACCGAGGACGGCAATCTCCCCGGCGAGATCTATGGCGCTATGCCCACCGGCATGGAGTCCACCCTGAAGATCCGCGTCGGCGAGTACCTTCTCACCAGCGTGGCGTTCGGAAGCTCGCTCTTTGCCATCGGCACGGCGGTCAAGCTCGCATTTACGGGCAATGACATCCTGCTCTTCGATCGAAAGTCCGGCCGCCGCATTGCCTGCGGACAAATGGAGATCCTGTAACAAAGGACCGCATCGCAGCTCCTTTCGCTCTGATCCCGAATAGGCGGCTGTCCCGGCTTTCCCTTACCGGCTTCTCTGGATGTGGATTTCTCGAACATCATAGAAAACGCGATCGAGCGGCACGTATCTGTGCCGCTCGAATTTTGTATGCTCCGCTACTTCTATTTCTGCCGTTCACTCCGAAAGGCGTGTCAGCCCGTCCGCCGGAAATGCCTCGCCCATCGCCGTAAAGCTCCTCGCCCCGCACGCCAGCTGCGCCGCGCAGTAGGCAAGATTGCGCCCGTGGCTCGGTCCGCCGGACTCCAGGGCGCAGTACATTTCGTTCATCTCCCGAAGATCCCGCACGCCGGCTATGCCGTGTT
>OLHG01001956.1_pt1 | contig 11678 bp, 15 predicted proteins | sample 1605971 | NCBI WGS metagenome assembly OLHG01 (sample SAMN03283289) | human gut metagenome | biome: human-associated habitat; material: feces | host: Homo sapiens | place: Peru | collected 2012 | reverse complement strand
TATCTTATAGTCAACTACATGTAATACTATTAAATGTGACACTTTTATTTAATATTTATTTATAATATAATAATTAAATATAATAGTGTGTCCGGGCTTTGTGCAACATGCACAAATCAAAGGCTAAAACTTTGGGCATTTTAGCATTGATTTGTTTGTTTAAATGTGCTACTATTAAACTGACCGGCGAGGGCCGGCACAGGAGGAGTTAAAAATGAAAAGATCAAAGGCACAATTAAACGCGATAAGCCGTAGTTACGCGGCAAAGGCACTCAGAGAGCTGGAAGCGCATACATGCGCGAAACTCTTGCATTTTAGCACTTATAAAACTTTACGCAGTTTTGTAAAGCGCTACGAGAACGACGCAGCGTACGCGGTTAAAATTGACGAAAACGTTTTATTAAATACGCGTGAGTGGTGTAATCGTTTCTACGCTTGCAAAGGGCTAAAAGATATGGAAATCACCGACGAAATAGTTTATACATGGCGTGACTACGTCGTCGGCAGATCGTTTGAATACAGCCAGCGTAGTTGGTGGAAAAAGGTTTGAGAGGTGTAATTATGGCAAAAAAAATAACACAGTTTTTTAAAGAGACACCCTCAGGTGTGTTCGACGTCTACGTCGGCTACATCGCCGCAGATAAAGAAATTGTTTTTAGAGCTCAGCGCGTCGGCGCTGGACTCCATGTACAAGGGGAATTTAGAGTCCAGCTTACTCGTTTTATCGCCGTATATATAGATCGTCCAGCAGTCGCGGACGAGGTCGTAGACGACGTTATAGCCGCAGCGGCAAGGGGGGCGTTATGACCGATAGGACAGCTTACAAGCGCGAGTATATGCGCCGCAAACGCGCGGCGCTAAAAGCCGCTAAAACGCCCGTAACGGCGTTTTTTGCGTTTGACTCGATAAAAGACACGCCCGGCGGTAAGTACGCGGCAGATATTGCCGGCGCCGCGTTCTACGACGGCGCTACCTTCGTAAAGGTTAAAGGCATTGACGATTTTTTTAAAAAACTACGTACCCGCGCCGGCGCGTGGCGGATAATTACGCCGCAGCTCGGCAGGCTTTCGCACTTTATAGCGGCGTACGCGTTAAAGTCCGGACTTTTTTCAACGCCCGGAACCCCGCAGCGTGGCGAGTTTAAAATATCCGTTAACCGCTGGAATGACGTTGTAGCGGTCGAGGTCAATCAGGACGGCTACGCGCTCGTCTTTGAAGATTTAAGCGCGTTAACGCCTCATTTAAGCCGCTTATGGCAAAAGGGAGGACACGCAAGCGCCGGCGATCTTATAGCGTTTTACAACGCCCGTAAAGGCTTTATAGAGGACTTTAACAAGGTTACGGACGTAGATATATCCGGCTGTAAAACAGCGTCGGGGGCAGCAAAGCGTGTTCTTATGAGCGTGTACGGCTCGTCGCCGGTCTACGCTCGCGACGCGTTCGCGGGTGATTACCCCGCATTACCGGCAGGCTTGCCGGAAGCACTCAGAGCGGGACAGACTTATAAAGCTGGACTCAACTATGCAGCCCCCGATGCGTGGATCTACCACGACGCCGTCACCGTCGCCGATAGACACAGCGCCTACCCTTACGTAGTGGCTAATTTTAAATTACCGTTTGGGGCTCCGTCGTTCTATTCAGGCGCGGCGGCGATCCCGTCAGATAAATATATTATTTATCACGTTACCACGCTTGTAGCGAGCGTTAAAGCCGACGGCTTACCCCTCTTTGCCTTAAAAGACGCGAGCCGCCCCGGTTCTACCTACCGGGAAAAAATCGCATTTTACGGCGAACAAGAGCTATATATAGATATGTACGACTTGCAGCTACTGACAGAACATTACGAAATAGAGCTTTTTACCTATGACCGCTTTATCGCGTTTAACCACGCGATAAACCCCGCGTTAAAAGAGTTTATGAACTGGGGCTATAAACTAAAAAGCGATCCGAAGACCGCCGAAACCGGTAAAATAATGATTAACGGCTTAATAGGTCGGTTTGGCGTAATGCCAGAGCGCCGGCAAACGTACTTTAAAAACGGTAAAATAACCCTTGCGAGCCCTGTAAAAGGCTCGGACGGATATTTACCCCTCGCTATCGCTGTAAGCTCAATTATGAGGCTTTTACAAGCTCGTATAATAAAAGCAAACAAAGATATATACTTATACGGCGATACCGATAGCTTGTTTTTCAAGGGCACCCCGGACGCTCCCGGGCTTAAATACGGCGATAAAATGGGCGAATTTAGCGCCGAGCACTGGAAAGAGTTTTATTTTTTCGGGCGAAAGCAATATATTTTAAAGTCCGGTAAGGTCGTTAAAAAGGTTTTTGCCGGTTTACCGGAAAAAGATATAACAGACGAGAACTTAAAGGAGCTTATAGAGTCCGGACGTACAGAAGTCGAGACCGACGGTCTAAGGCTTAACGCTGACTACACGGTCAGCCTGAAAAAAGTTAAATATTTAATAACGAGGTATTAAAATGGCAAATCGTATAAAAAGAATAGGCAGCGAAGAGCGCGCCGCTAAAAGAGAGCTTAGGGCTATGGGGGTGTCTGACTACGAGTTAGACAGACTTTACGACGCAAACTACAAAGCAAGAGCCCGCGCTCGTATATTCAGCGAGAAAGCGGGCGAAAGCGCGCAATTTAGCTTACAATGGTCAAACATACTTAAAGGAGTTAAACAAGCCCAGAAGCAAGGCAAGAGCCCGTCAGAGTATATACAAATGAGAAAAGAAGCCTACCAGAGCGCCTACCGCTTATCAGAAGCTAAGGCAGTATCTACCGGCGGAGTAACAGCCGGGAGCGGCTGGTTGGCTCGCTGTCTGGCTCGTTACTCTACGGCAGAGATAGAAGCCGCAAAACATGATAGGGCATTATTAGACGTTTTAGCCGGCGATAACGAGAGCTTCGAGCATAAGAGATACGCACGAGCGCGAGAACTTTATAAGCAGACCGCAGGCGGGCAAGCCGCATGGGATAAAGCACTGTCGGAAGCGTCGGAAGAGATAGCAGAAGAAGAAGCCAAAAAAATAGAAGTAGACGACCAATTATTATGGGACGCATTCGGAATCAACGCCCCCGCAATCAGAGCAGCGGAAAAAGAACACGACAAAGCCTTAAAAAATAGACAGATTGGCGGCTATCCTCATTTTATGGAAACCATGCGCGAATACGGCGGCGATAAATGGCAAAACGCTTAAAAAGGAGTTAAAAACATGTGTAAAATAAAAGAAATTAAAGACAGTTACGGCGACGTAGTCGTCGAAGTTATAGAAAACAAGCATACGACTTATATATATAATAAGAAAGCCGGGACCGAGACGATAGAGTTTAAAGAGGGGTGCCCGGACGAAATTATAAAAAATATAGCCGCGCTTAAAAAACAGAAAGCAAACGGAAAAATAATAACAGACTCGCCGGTAGATAAAGCCTTATACGCGTTAAAAGAAGAGCTAAACACTCTTTTTTATACCGGGCAGATCCGCGAAGTTATAAAAAGACGGTTAAGCGCAAAGGTTGCGGAGGTAGTAAAAGCATGGCAAAACGAGAAATAAGCGACGCGGACTTTATGGCGTTGTTAAAAAAGAGCTACGAGAACGCGCACTGCGATTTAATGAGGTTTTGGGACCTCTTAAACAACTTTGCCGACGCGGACATGATAGAGCGGACATTTAATCCGGCAAAAGAGGCTTTTATATTCGTAAATAATCGCAAAGGCGCTTACGGCGCTTTTACGGCATATGTAGCGCGCTTCGAGCGCGAGAAAGAAGACGGCAGCGTCGAAAAGGTAGACTACGACGTAGTCTTTAAGGCGTTAAAAAAGCCAAAATTTAACGGCTATATAAAAATAAAGCATGCGGCTTTTAAAAACGTACCGGGCGAACGTAAAAAAATGTATATCTACGAGTATGACTTTGAACGCGCGAAAGGGCTTGCGGAGTCAGCAGACCAGAGCGTCGGCGACGTCCCAGACATGGACGCGTTGCCGTTTTAGGAGGCAAAAATGAAATATTTATTTAGAGTTTATTATACGTATGACGCCGGCGACTGGCGCCGCCCGTTTACATTTACGTTAATATACCGCCGGCGTTTTAGTTTAAATACGCTTTTAAATAAATTTTATGCGTTTTGTAAAAAAATCGGACATAAAAACGTAAGGATAGAAGAGTTAACAGCTCAATATATACGACAGTATAAAGGCAGTTTTATTATGTAGAAAAAAGGTTTGAAAAAATTTTTAAAAATACGCTTGACAAACAAAAAAAAGTATGATTTACTAAAATAAAGGCGCGGAAAGCTCGCGAATTAACCGAAAGAGGCAAGACCTAAGCCGAAATCAGAGCCAGAAGCTCCCGGACGTGGTTACGCCGTGATAAGCGTACGCCTCCGACGTTTCGGTAGTGAGCAACGCCGCGCCCCTTAATTTAGCTAAAATGTATTAGTTTGGCGTACATTTTAATAACAGGCTCTTTTATATCCTCCTGTTTTGGAATTCAGAGCAACGCCGGAAAAGCCGGCGTTAATGAGACGCGGCACGCGGTTGCAAGTCCCGGAAGCCGAAAGGAGCAGAAAATGACTATTGAAGAGTTAGAAAGAGCGCTTGAAGAAGCACGCACAGCCGCAGAGACAAGCGCGGCAGAGCATAAAAAAGCGATAGAGGAGCTTTTAGGCAAATACAATAAACAGACAGAAGAGAGCGAGAAACTCAAAAAAGAACTCGAAGACGTAAAAAAAGAATACGCCGAAAAGTTTAAATCAGATCCTAACGGCGAGAAAGAAGGCGAAGTCGATAAACTTTTAGAAGACGCCGTTAAATATTTTAAGAGATAAAAGGAGTAAAAAATGGCAGCACCTAACCTTATAACTTTGGCGCAGGCATATATTAACATGCCGCCCTACGCCGACAGAATACCCGAAGCCGTCCGCAACGATATTACGAAACTCGGTTATTATATCGAGTCTTCGAAATTCGATCCGACGACTTTAACCCCGTGGTTAAGCAACATGCTTAACAAGATCGGCAAGCAGCTTGTAGAGGGCTACGAACACGGCGGAACCTCGTTTGATACGTTCGACAAGGGTGAAATACCTATCGGCGGATATATCGAAAACGACTACGTCGGCGTAGTTGCGGGCGAAGCTTACCCGCTCGCTATGACTGACGGCGCGTCGATAGATCCGTTTGTCGTTAAAAAACCGTCGGTAACCGTTACTTACTTTGCGTTAAACTTCGGTATGCAGTACTGGACGTCGATCCGCGACGTATCGTTATCCGAGGCGGTAATAAGTAATGAAGCAATGGCGAACTTTATACAGCTTTGTATAGGCGTCCTTGCAGAGTCGTACAAGCTCGATAAATACTTAACCGTCCGCGAAATGTTCGGCGCCGGTGATATTTACGGTAAGACCGTAGATACGGCGATAAACGGCACGGAAACGGCTTTAACGCAGGACGAAGCGATCGAGATAGTTACGGCTATAACCACAACCGCAAAGGCTATGACGTGGGACAACACGCAGTACAACAAAGCCGGCGTTTTGAACTCGGTAAAAAAAGACGATCTCGTTTTAATTATCTCGGCGCCGGTGCATGAAATGATTAAATCGGCACTCCGTACCGTATTCCACGCCGATATAGACTTTAAAGTTAACGAAGTAGTCGAGGTAGACGGCTTCGGAACCGCCGGCGCTACCGCTGGCATGTATGCGGCGCTTGTTTCGCGTAAAGGTGTTAAACTTTACAACAAGCAGAACATGCGGACCAATAATATATTTAACCCTCGCGGCGAATACTGGAATCACTTTTTGAAAGGTTTGGGCTGGATCGGCTACGCGAACGTTGCACCGGCTACTAAGTTTACTTTAAGCTCAAAAGGTTAAGGAGGTGAACTTATGAAGCTCATTAAAAAAAATAAAGCATGGCAAAGTATACTTTGCGGTATAAGTAAAGAGCAAATCGACAAGGCGCGCGGCAAGTCCGAAATCCGCGTTAAAGTCGAAAAGGCAGCCACAAAAATTGAACCGATACAGGACACAAGCAAGGAATGATTAAAAGCGTTATAACGTTTTACAAAACCGGCTTAAACGGTAATAACTGGGCGTACGACAAAGCCGCCCTTACGAGTATTTTAGCCAGTGCGGGGATTTCCCCCGTGCTGGCTTTAACTCGTGTTTTAAGCTTTGGAACGCCGTTTGAAATCACCGACGAGCAGTACGCCTTATATAAGACGGCTACGTATATAAAGATAGAGAACACCGACGACGAGAGCGTGACAACGATAACGCGCTACGCTCGTATACAGAATTTTTTATCTATATATACAGGCGGTTATACGGTCGCGTATACGCTTGACGACTGGGCTAACTACGTACTTAACGATACCGAATTTGACGCGCATATAGACGGCTTCGTAACGCATGCTAATTTAAAGCTAATTGATAGTAACTTACGTTATAATTTTAACAAAAGCTACGGCGAATTTAAAGACCGGCTAACAGTAACAGAGCAAACAAAAGCAAATATAAGCGTAGCTAATTTGACGTTTGGGCAGCCGTTAGAGCCGGGCTTTATATGTGCGTTAATCAAATATAAACAACCGCTTTATAGGGGTAAAGAATACGCCGAAAAAATTTACAATAGGCTTTACTACTATAAAGATAGCGATAATAATTTAAAGTCTTTTTCGGCGTTAGGTTATTACGGTGTACAAATTTTACATATATATAGCGGCACAAACACTTATTATACGGCGGAATTAGCGTTTGAGGGGATAGACGATCATCAAACCGTCACGGTAGCACAAAGTAGGGAGTTTGCGCCTAATAGCGATAATATAGAGCAAATAACGTACTTGCCGTTTTTTCCGTCCCCGGAACCGACGGCGGCTGATACTTATTTAATATTGGATAAAATAACAGATGCCGGCGGGAAAGTGACGAATTACCGCATAGTAAGAGACGCACCGACGCTTATAAACAAGTTAGACGAGCTATCAAACCTAAACTTGTACGATATATCGGGGAAAAATACCGCCGGGGACTATACAGAAGTTAGAGCGATGGACATTGGCTGGAATTTTTCAACGGAATATAACATTACATTAGCTACACTTATAGGTCAGCTCGACTTTAAACCGTATTTAAATGACAACCCAGCAGTTAGAGACTTTAATATAGATACGTATTTTAAATCGAGCAGATACAGAAGCACAAACGAGTGCATGCGCCTTACTATCGGCTATGAGTCCGCCGAAATAGAAATAAGCGGAAATGCTCTTAAATCTGGGACGAGTATATATTGCGGACTTACTCCGGATTTGTCGTCGGCGTATATACGGTTAAGTAACGTAAATCAAACAATATCACCATTAAATACGGCTATATCGGAAAATTTAAACGTATTATTGCCGCCGATCGGATATAACCGCGAGTCAGAGCGTAACGCGAAATTAACTGGATATTTAAGCGGCGCGGCTAATATTTTAACTCGGCAAAATAGCTTAGCCGGTTATATCGAAAATATTACGCAAGGCATAAATAATTTATATAAAACCGCAATTATGAAAACGTTGGTAAATACTCCGGCAAATCGAGATAACTTTGCGGTTGAACTTGTAGAAAAGAACACGTTATATTTAGCGGTCAGCTATCCGGCAGAATACGCGCAAGAAAGCATCTTTAAACAATACGAATATACCGGCATAGATACGCTTTACGAGATCAACGAGTATTTAGAAAAGGAAAAATGCCAAGCTTTTAACTTTGTACAATGCGATCAGAGCATAGAGGTACATGGCATCCCGGAAGAGCCGGCGCAACGTATAGCAGCGTCGCTTATACAAGGCGTAACGCTCTGGACGTCTACGGACGTAGGCAACAAAAAACAAATAAACTATTAAAGGGGATTTTATGAATTTTTGCGACTTTAATACGTTAGCGCTCGAATTTACGACGCTATCCATAAACTCACCCGAATTTAGGCTACTTTACTACTATTATAACCTCTTTATGGGCTCATTTGAGTACAGCGGCGACGACGAAATGTACGAAACGCAGTTTAACGGGCTCGGCGCTATTGATAAGTACTTGTTTTACTCTATCGCCGTAGCGTTCTTTAAAGATCCCGTTTTAGGCGTACAGGTATCGCCGGCTAATTTTAGAGGCAATATTAACCTTGTATACTTGCCGGATAAATGGTACGTAATTTACGGCGGCAACGGTAAGCAGGTCGAATTATCAAACGATAACTCAGTCTTAGGCTTTAACGACTACGCAAAAGTCCCGCCCGTTCTGTATATCTATCACTACGTTAAAAAAATAGTAGAGTTAGAGCGGACCACGGATTTAAATACGTTTCAGCAGCGTACGCCGTATATATTCGAGATACCGGAAGAGCAGAAGAAGAGCGCCGAGCTATTTTTAAGCGAGTTAAACAACTACGCAAAGGCAGTATTTACGCGCAAATCGGCAAAGGCTGACAAGTTTAACAAGAACTTAACGCCGGCGGATATAACGGTATTTAATACCGGCGTAGAGTTTAAGGGGCTTAACTTCGAGCAGCTTATAAATATCTATCACGGTAAAATTTTATCGTATATCGGGATAGAGTCCGGCGCCGCGATAGAAAAGGCGGAAAGGCTCGTAACGTCAGAAGCGGACAGCAACAAAGCTATGACACAGATACAAGCTAAAAGCCGCCTTAAATGCCGCGAAATAGCCTTAAAAAGGGTTAACGCCAAATTTGGCACAAATTACGAATGTAAGCCGATAGTACCGGCTTACACGACACAAAAACAAGGGGACGAACATGTTAACGTTATTGATGACAGCGATCACGAATAATACAGACAAACTTACGCTTATTATCGGCAAAGTAACCGCAGTATTTGAGGTGCTCTTTATAGCTGTAAAGCTCTTAAAGGTGTTTTTAAAATCGGTACTTGCCGGCATAAGCAACACGCAAAGCCGCTTTGCAAGGTTTATAAACGGTGTATACAAGGGTTTAACGTACTTTGAGAGAAACGCCGACAAGACAATAAAGGAAATCAACGACCACAACGTAAAACGGCTTACAGACGGCAAGGACGGCGCGAAAAATACTATTGAAGACGACAGCGCGGACGAAGACGACGAGCCGCCCGAAATGGGGTTGACAAATGAAGAAGTATAAACAGTACTACGGCGGGGTATATAATTACCCCGTCAATACTCGCTTATGTGAGCGTCTGGCAGACCTCGAACAAACGCCCGCGCAGTACTTCGGCGTAGCGGCTGACTCTACGGCGGGCAAGTTTGCCGACAGACTCTACACGCATTTTTATAGCGCGTCAATAGGGCTTGAAGATCTGGACGTCTTCGACTTAAAGATTAAAAGCGATTTTAACACGCTTTTAGAGGCATACGGACCGATATACGACACGCGCGAAACGTTCTTAAAGAACGCGTCAGACTTAACGCAAGGCGGCGAAAAGGTAACTTATGACGAAACATACGGCAAAGGCACGGACACGACGCGAACGAATACGACGACGCACGGCAAAAAGACGACGTTTGATACGCAACACTATCAGACAGTCGAAGAAGACCTTACGCAGGAGTCCGGCACAACGTCAGACAACAGCACAGAGACGCAGAGCGGCGCAGATACGCATACAGGAAGCATTACGCGCGAAACGTCGCTTAAAGGTAACGCAAGCTATATAAAAGAGCTTTACGAACTTACCGAAAATATCTTTGCCGAATTTAACGAGCATTTTAACTACTTATTTATGGGGGTTTTATAAAATGGCTAATAACTGGAACTACAACGACTTTCAAAACTGGTTTTGCGAGAAATTTAAGAAGCCGAACCCGTTACCGTGGCAGGACGCTATGGGCGCGCTTATAGACTACATTACGAACGAGATACCGGATAATATGCAGGTAGTCTTAAACAAACTTACGAGCGGCGCAAGCTCGGCTACGTTGACCGGAAACGGTACACCGTTAGAGCCGTTTATATTAACTATAAATCTATCTATGGTTGATTTTAAGGGCGAAAAAGGCGACACGGGCGCGACAGGTCCGACAGGTCCGCAGGGGCCGCAGGGCGCAGCCGGCGCCGGCATAGATACGCTTGATCAGATCGAGTTAACCGCTGTATCGTCTATGACGTACGACACGACGAACGGGTGGCAGGTCGTTTATACCGCCGTTTTAGACTACGGCAACGGCGGCACACACACGGCAACGGCGACGGCACGGTTACCGATAAAACCCGGCGATAACGTTACTATCGACGTATCAGAAGACGGCAAAAGCCTTATAATTAAGGCAAAAGCTTTACACCTTTATTATTTAACGGACGGAGGCGGGGTACCGCTTAAAGACTTTATGGTCCCTATTATTTGCGACACGCCAGGCTTAACGGCTCCCTCGTTACTTATAAATAAAGTATATACCGACGCTGGCGTAAGTACATTAATGTTGCCCGCTATGGGAACGACGGCAGGAAATGGCTATGTTGTCGGCATGGTAATGTCAGCATCTGACAAAACTAACGGAACGTTTAATATTTATACGACTACTGGCGATTCGGCGATAGTAGAAATATCTAAATGCGGAGTAATACAGGTATACTAACAAAATGGGCGAATATTACGACGGTAGCGCCGACTTTGAGCAGCTTACGACAAGCGGTAAAATACTTATAGACGTCCGTAAAAGGTCAAAGGGGCGTACGTCGTGGTGGATAAATAAATTAACTAAGCGAGCATTAAAAAACCCGCATAACCGCTTTTTATTTATCAGACGAAGCGCCCAAGACGTCGAGGACGTCGTCGGAATGGGTTTCGCAAAAAACCTTATTATAACCGACTACTACGGGAACTGGTACCGCAAGCGCGGCTATACGTTTAAGATAGTTGCCGAAAAGATCTACATACACCAAGAAAAGCCGCCCATATCGCAAGATATTTTAGTAGGCTATATAAAGAGCTTAAACAACCCTAAGGGGCTCGACGCGGACGACGTAGACTTTATAATGTTTGACGAGTTTATAGCGGTCTCGCGTCTGGACTATAAAGGCGGCTGTATGGGCACAAAAGAGCCGGGGCGGTTTATGAAGCTCGTACATACCATTTTTAGACGTCGTCAAAAATGCTGGGTTGTATTACTCGGAAACGACGACACGCCGACAAATCCTTATAACGAGTATTTTAAGATACCTTACGGCGCTAAAAGGTACACCGACGGCAACGTTATTTACCGCTACGACCCTACACCGTCCGAAACAGACTCTACGGCGGCAGTATTAAGCAAATACGACGAGACAGCCTATAAAACCGAAGTAGCGGGCAACGGTGGCGCCGTAGTGCCCGACTACGCCATTTTAGACAAGCCGCCGTCGGCTGTAATGCTATTCACGATAAAACACCAGACGACCTATTTAACGGTCTGGTATGACGATAAAGGCGGCTTACTGTACGTACACGATAACTACGGGTTAGACAAGTCAAAACCCGTATATTGTGCTTTTAACGACGATATGACAGTAGACACCAATTTATTAAATTGTAGTTTATATCCACAGGTCAAAATGTTAAAAGAAAGCGTGCAACGTAATTTAACGAGATACAACAGCCAGCGCACCGCTCAAAAAATGATCGAGTGCATAAGCCTTATACGGTAATGTGAC
>OLHG01001953.1_pt1 | contig 11690 bp, 9 predicted proteins | sample 1605971 | NCBI WGS metagenome assembly OLHG01 (sample SAMN03283289) | human gut metagenome | biome: human-associated habitat; material: feces | host: Homo sapiens | place: Peru | collected 2012 | reverse complement strand
GTTTGGCGGAAGGAATACCGAAAAAACAAAAGAGAAAAGGCAGTATAGATTAATTGCTTTTCTAAAATCTGAATAGTCACAGATAGAATATTGCCCGACAACGATTTTATCGCTGCCGGGTTTTATATTTTCCATACGGTATTGTTTTTGTTACTATGTAAATCGTTGTACCCAATATACCATAAAAAATCATTAATGATGTGGATTGTAACAAATGAAAACACAAAAAGCCACTTACTCTTATGGAAAAGAATAAGCGGCTCACTCTTGAATGTCTTAAGTATATTCGATTTTCATTTTCTTTACAGGAGCATTGGTTACCTTGAAAATGAGTTCGTCAACGCAGTCCGTATATCTGCCTTGCCGTATGAGAGCGTTTTTTAGCTCCACAAGGCTATGTAATATCATCGTTCTTTCGTGACCGTCTACATATTATAGATGAGTGGTTTTGTCTTTCATACGCTCGACCTCCTTGCATTTATATTGTACCGTAGGTGCGTGTTAATTTCCAATGTGCAATAGGCTTGTCCTACGCCACATCGGGAACAGCGGCGTAAATGCTGATTGTTCTCACGCTGCCAGGCTTAACTACCGTAGGATGCTCGGAGAAGTCCACTTTGTTATTTTCACCGTACTTCAATACCTTTCCAAGGCTTTTTGGGCTATGTACCTAAGCTCATAAAATGCAGGATTTTGAGCTAAATTTGCCCAGAGAAGCATTTCCGATGCTTCTCTGGGACGAAATTTTAGAAAATGGCATATTCAAAAATAGTTCACGTATCATCGACACTGTTACATTCAGTTTGGTATCGCTTGTTCATATACGGTTGAAGTTTCTTTGTAATATAGAAATTCCAATGCTCTTTTATATCGTTATCCATATAATCTGTTACCAGCTTTTTTTGCTTTGACAATTCTAAGTCAGAGGGAATAATTGCCTCAGCAAATTCGGGAATTTCATTTTCTGCATTGGCACGTCTGCCGGCATTTAAGTGCCTAATAATATTGTTTAACATTTTTAAGACAAAAAGATATGTAGGTCTATCTAAAGGAATATCTTTATTCTTCTCCAAACAAAATTCAAGTTTTCCATTTGTAATGAATTTTGGCATTTCTGGGTAGGTCAAAGATAGAACAATGTATTCTCCTACACTCCGAGTCGCCCAACCAGCACCACCTTCAAACATACAAAACTCACTAGCTTTATAAGCATTACTTGTTAGATAGAGCAGCAACGAATTGTTTCTTATGATGTTTTGCTTTATTTGTACAGCTAATGATTCTGGGTTTCCGTACTGGTCTACATTATCATCTCTTGAAGTGTAAAAGAACTCCGAATCTTTTGCGCCTTTATATTTTAAAATATTATAAATAAAATCGGTAATTATCTTGTCCTCTCTTGAATGAGAGATAAATACAATATAATCACTTTTGGGAACAACATCGCCCTTAATTTTATTTGCTACTATTGTAGTCAAACTTGACTTTTGTGGTTTAGTCAAGTTTGAAAAGTTTTCGACTTCCGACTCAACTTCTTTGGCAAACTGTTTTTTAGCATTATCGTTTTGCTTCGCCAATAAATTATCTTGCTGCTTTTTAATTTGTTCGGCTAAATCAATTCTTTTACCAATTAAATTAGTTACCACTTTCTTTACAATTTTGACCAATAGCAAAACCCTTGGGTCATGTTCATCCAAACTTTGCCTGTTAGATGTGGCGATATCTGGCAAATCGTCTTCGTCCAATATATCAAAATGTATTTCTCCTTCAATGTAATTCACAAATGCTTGCGTATTGTTAATCACGTTTAAGAAATTTTCAACTGCCAGTTTATTCCGCACATATAATCTGAGTTGTATCGGATTGTAAAATTTGTTTCTTGAAAAAAGAGGATCATTTTGTGTCGCTTGTCTACTATCAATAGAGCCGTGTAAACCAATCCAACCAGTAAGAGTATAGTCTTTGTTTACAATTTCTCCATTAATATTAGTGCAAGGAATCGTTCCGTGTGACTTTAAGTTTTCAATGCTTTCAAAATCTTCGATTTTAACTGTATGCTCATAATACTGTTTTCCATTCAATTTGTTGAATGGAAATTGGATTATATTTCCTGAATTGGATTCAATAATCTGGGGTACATTAGAATCTTTCTCTTGAGAATTATAGTCGATAAAAGCCATATTTTTAAATGCTATTTCTTTTTTTACTGGTTCAAATGATATGAGTTTATTTTCTTGTTCATTTACGCATAAATATATTTTTCGCCCATCCATAGAATCTAAAGCAAAAAAATTAGATAGTTTTTTTGATAAAGCATCAAAAGCAACATTGCCCAGACCGGTCAAATTAACATGGTTCATTTGTAAAAGCGTCCCGGTTGGGCACGAATCCCATTTTTCTTTACAATGAATATCTACTTTTTCTTCTCTCTTTGATAAAAACGGATGTTCATCTTCGTCACTAGAATTCTCTTGATAGACCATCTGCCATGTTGTTTCGCCTTTCGGTGTTTTTGTGATAAGATAATAGTTTTCCGAAAGATATAGTGCCGCTAACTTTCCAATTCCTTTTCTGCCCATTGTCAAATAATTATCGTCAGTTGGTTTATCTGCATCGATCCTTTTATTAAACCCAACTTTGACATATGTTGCGATGCCTGTACTATCCATACCAATCCCATCATCAAATAATTCAATAATGGCATCATCTTTTTGGGTTATATCAATATAGACATAAACATTTTTTGCTCCTGCATCAAAACCATTTGCGACTAATTCAGAAATTGCGCTCCATGCGTTTGAATACAAGCTTTTCCCTAATAACTTTAATGCAAGCCATCCAAAAGAAAAGTCCATTTTATTGTTTTCCTTGTTCATTGAATATTCTCCCATCTTTTAAAACATCTCTGTACTTGTTTGGCTAATTCAATCGCTAATAATGGCGGTACTGCATTACCGACTTGAGAATTCTTTTCATATTTATTCCCGCAGAAACAAAACCAATCGGGAAATGATTGTAGACGTGCGCCTTCTCTAGTGCTTAAAGCCCTGTCTTGTAATGGATGAATACATCTTAAAGCTGAAGGAGTGCCAAAACTATTGGTAATAGTGGTTGAAGGTCTATCCCACCACAACCTACCGTATGTGTTGTTATAACCAGAAGTAAGGTAGTATTTTCGGTCTAAGAGCCCTTCGTCTACAAGATTATTAAAGTATTTTTTTCCTTCTCCTTGCACAACATTTCTAATAACAGTTCTGATTTTATCCCCATAAGTCCCAATGAAGTGGTCTGTTAAATCTACGCAATTGCCGCGCATAAGTGCTTGGTATGCATTTTGTGGGGGTAATGTGTATTCGTTTACGGTTTCGCCTTCATTTAAATAAGGTAAATCTGAAATAGCATCTTCCACTGTTAGATACGGTAATTTTCCTCGCCCATCGCCATACTTTTCTTTTGGAAATTCCCAACAATCAATGTCTAAATCCTGTCTTATTCCAACAATAAATACTCTATCCCTACTCTGAGGTACACCGTAATTTTTGGCATTTAGAACCTTTTGTTTAATTGCATAACTTAATTGTCCATCTCCGTTGATATCAGCAAACATATTTTTAATGTCATCTAAAACGGGTTTATCATTATCGTTTTTCATGCTTAGCAAACCGGTAACATTTTCAAAAATGAACATCTTTGGTTTAAGGATTCCAAGCAACCGTATATACTCTCTATACATTTTTGCACGTTTATCATATTGACGTTTGCCAACTGTACTGTATGATTGACACGGCGGGCCACCTATAACTAAATCAATATTTTCTAAATCAACATTCATATCAGTGATTGATTCAATAGTAATATTTGCAATATCATCATTAATTAATGGTATATCAGGAAAATTGTTATGAAAAGCTTGTGCAGTCTGGTTAGCATATTCATTTGCAAACAAAATTGTATTTTGGCGATTTTTTACAAATGTATCTTTTCTAATTCTATATTTAAATCCAAAGGTAAGTCCTCCTGCGCCTGAAAACAAATCAACTATATTCATATTACACCATCCATAGTAATTCTTTACTATTCCATTGTTTCATCCATTCATTCTCATTGATTATCGCATCAAATACTGGTTCAAGGAAAGTCCGTATTTCAGCAATTACAAACGAAAATTCAAGCGTATCGTCTTTTATTGTTTTCAAAAAGTACTTCCAACGCTTTTGCATATCCTCGTCATCGGCAAGTGAAACAACCCGCTTAAAGCTATCTCTATCGTAGGGAGTGCCACGCCGCTGCAAGGTGTTAAAGATAGCGGATTGCAATCTCTCTCCGTCAAAATTGAATGTCCTTGAAAGATAATAAATATCGTAAAAATCTTTCATTCGTCCTGTCAGCTCAAAGCGCTGCAATATAGCATCAAACTTCTCGGCAATGGTGCTTTCAAGTGAATAAGTTTTGATTATCGGTGCCTCAAAGTCTGGAAGTTGCGTATTGATTGTGCGTTCTTCAGCACGGGGAAATATAATATCACCCACACCAATGTCAATGTTGAATGGCACACGTACATTCTTTATTTGAGCAATAATTTGTGTACTGATACCGTGATATTTTCTTTGTGGAGAAATTTCCTCAAATCCTTTTGTCCGCATTTCTATATAATCGTTGCCTGTTGGTGTGTCAATAATTTTATCAATCAAATCTTTTATATCTTCTATAGAATTAGGGTATCCACGGAGCAGAAAATCGACATCGATAGTAGCTCTGCTTTCAAAATTAGTTAGGGTATAAATGAACAGTCCGCCTTTGAGTATCAGCGTATCTCCATACCCCGATTTCGATAACTTTCTCAGAAATTCTTCTTGAACAAAAAGCTGCAAGCATTGTTGATAACTGATGCCCAAAGCCTTTGCCTTATTTCTGAGCTTTGCCAAAACGGAAGCTGCTTTATCTGCCATCACAACCACACTCCTATCAGTTCTTTTACCTTTTTCTGCACACGCAGCTTCTTAGCATACATCATAAGGTTTGGAATATTCTTTTTCGGGTCATTAACATATCCCTGTATTGCTTTATTAAAAATTTCCTTATCCATTTTACTCATGTTTTTTAGAACATCACATATTGTCCTGTCACGGTCATAAATCCGTACTTTTGTAAAATCGATTTTGCCGGTTGTTTCGCCAAGCGTAACCAACTCTGGCTCAATGCGATACGCTTTAATAAACGGATACTCTATGTTAGTTCGCAATTTTGAAACATTCCTATCTATTGCAAAACTCCATTCGGCAGGGTTTCTATCACTGTACTTGTAATAAAACAGCGCTGTTTCCATGCAAAGAACAGCATCCGGAAACAATGTATTGATGATAACTATTTCTCTGGTTTCACAGCTTTCAATCCAATGATAATAACCACGTCTTATTCTTTCAATATAGCCTTCGTCTAAAAGCTGTTTAATATCGGCATAATATAGCTTGGCTTTAAGAATTTCGGCAGTAGACATCACATAATGATGTTGCTCAAAAATTTTTCTCACCACTTTAATATCATTTTCACGCAGCATTTGCACACCTCTACTTAATTGCCTCAAATTCGTTGATTGGTCGGGTACTTTACTATATTATTATATACTATTTCCATAAAGAAAGTCAATAGTAAACTACCTACTTGAAATCAAATGAGTGGGTAGTTTGCTATAATTGAACAGACTTCAAAATCTGAACCGAAGTGTTTGATTTGAAGTCTGTTTTTCTGTTTAAAACTACGTAGAATAGGAATTTTTTGCAATGTCTTAATTGTATACCAATTTACGTTTCTCGCCAAAATCTGAGAATGATTTATCAAATTTCGAAAGTATTAATACATTTTTGTTTATTATATGCGAGTATGAATGTTATATTAAGTTTAAATCTTTTACGTAAAGCCATTTGAGGGCAATGAAATTCAGATTCAATTAAAACTCTTAAAATATTAGGAGACTTTTTGTGAGATATTATAAGGTAAATGCTAATTAAACTTTTTTACGATTAACGGGATTAGAACCCGTGACTTCCTAATATAACCACATATTTTAGCCAGGTATTTTTGGATTAAAGGAAGTATCTTTTTTATTATGCCAAAACTATTGGGTGTTACAAATAATTATTAGTAACACCCAATAGTGATTCATGTTTATAGAGTATAGAAATTATGCTGAATGATCAAAAAAGCAATTGCAATTACAAGCATAAAAAGTAAAGTTGGTGAGTCATAATTGTCCTGTTTTATTTTGATTCAATTATTTAAGATATCTCCATGTGCCAGATCTCAATAAAGTGATTTTTATATTTTTCATTCATTATTAATTAAAAGAATTTACTATATATTTTCAAGGAAAAAATTTTAATTCTTGTAATGAATCCATATAATTTTAATTTAATAATGTGGAACCACTTGCGAACAGGGATGATATCATGCTTTATTAGTTTTATTATGATTATAGCGATAATGATGATAATAAAAACTTTCATGTTATATTGCTTCCTTAAAGCTTATCTTATTCATCAAGCCAAAATTTTTTAACAGAATTCATTATGGAAAGAGCTTGCTGGAAAACTATTCTTTTGGGTAATTTTTCCATGTTATATTTTTTAGCCCATTCTTCTATAGAAATACCTACCATATACATTAAATCCTTTGCAATATCATTGTCATATAAGTTCGTTTGGTTTCTGATAATGTTGTTATCGTGTGCCACGCAACCTTTTTCAAAAGAAACAAGTTCTTTTTTTGACTCATCAATAAGCAAGTCAGAAGAGCTAGTTTGAGTCTGCATAAACGTATGACACTTTTTCAAAAAATTATTAATATCCATTTGAATACTCCTCTAAATTTATTTCTAACATATTACCGAGTTCCTCCAATTGTCTCATTGCATATTTAAGTGCAAGTCCATTTAAATCGCATTTTTCAATATATTTTTGCGTTTTTGCAAGTTCGTTAATGTTGGCACGTGCTATTTCTCCTAAACCATAACTGCGAGCGAGTTTTTCAATCACTTTAATTTTTTCTTTTAATTTAATATTATCTTCTTTCTGTACTGCTTTTATGGTTTTAAATGTACTCACCATTGAATGGATGATTGATGTAACATCTTTTGTAGCCTCCCAAATAGTTAAATTTCCCATTATGATTCCCTCCATTTTTGTTTCTTTATTTAAAATTATAATATAATAATTTGATTTGTCTATTATTGCATTGCAATAATATTACAATTAAGTTATAATATTATCGTGAAGTAATAATATTGTCGAAATGGAGGGGATATATTATGCAAAGAAGTGATTTTATAGATTCGTTGTATTTTCGTGTCGGGAAAAATATTGCTTTTTTTCGAAAACAACGTGGATTAAAACAAGAAGCATTAGGAGCGGATATGAAAATAAGTCAGACTTTGATTTCTCAATATGAAACAGCTAAAAAGAGGCCAAACTTAGAAACAATACAGAAATTTTGTATTTATTTTAATATACCGCTTCAAAAATTTTTATTTACAGATTTTTCGAGAGATAATATAGGCTATTTTAATGATTATAGCTCTAATGAAGAATTAGCACCAATTGAAAAATGTACCAACTGCACATACTATTGTTATTATATAAAAGAACAAAATAAAGGAACCTATGATGTAAGTTCCAAAATTTCTTATTTTACAGTCAGCGTTTTAGAAGCTAATACAAAGAATAGCGCAAGTGCAATGTTGTTTTTTCCTGAAAAAAGTCATACATATAACGCAATATTAAAAGTGGACGATAGATATGCATATATTGAGAGTCATGAATTCTCAAGAGACTTCTTTTTTCATTTGACATTTTATTACCATAAAAGTAGATCAAACCCGAGGTATTCTGGGGGAATAAGTCTAATGCAGAGATTTGATGCTAATGAACTTCCCGTATCACAATATTGTGTTATTTCAATTAATCAAATTAGCGAAAAAAAGCAGCCTGAGTTAATTAAATTTTTACAAATAATCGGAAAGAGCAATATTCAATTGCCAAGACGAAGATTTTCTTCGTCTGCGGTTGTAAGGTTAACTAAAACACTAGATAAAGAAACATATGATTGGTTGCGTCAAAATAATTATATTCAAAAATAATTTTTTTGACCAAACCTCAAAATCTGAATCAAAATGTTCGATTAGAAGTCTGTTTTTCTTTTGAATGTAAGCAGAATCGGAGTTTCTTAAAATATCTTAATCGTACACCAAATTACACTTCACGCCAAAAATGGGGACAGTTAGAACTAATTTTGAAAGGTTGTATGCATTGTTGTTCAATTATATATGATTATAACTATCCTAATACGGATTTTAATTTTTGTAAGGTGTACAATATTTGTTTACAGAGAGGGGCGTTAGGTATTATAAAATGTCATATATATCTATTGATACTTTGAAATCTCACTCGAATCTTTATCTTGTTATATACAGTTTCTCTGTCTTTAGGTGTCTAAAAAGGTTTCGGCGATCGGGTTATCGGAACGGATATAATGGATTCCCCGGAGATATAGCGGAAAACTAGCTCCAGCTTTTGACTTTCTGAATAATATTTGTTCATAATGTGAACCTCCTAAAAGTTTTAATGCTTTGGCATTGCTTAGGAGTATATCAATTGTGTGCTTAATTATCAATTAAAATGTAATAATATAAACCTTTTAGTTGAGTATACTAACTACAAATTCGCTTAATTGGTTGACTAATCCCTTATTATATGCTATATTTTAAGGGAATGATAACGGAGGTGAGGTAATGAGAAACTTTAACTATTCTGCAATAAAGGATCAGAAATGGGATTCGGAAACTCTTGGATTGATTGCAGCAATATATAAAGAGGCAGGCAAGCAAGAACTTTTTTTGAAGCAGCACCCGGAAGAACTTGAAAAGTTGGTTGAGATTGCAAAGGTTCAGAGTACCGAAGCGTCGAATGCCATTGAAGGTATTGTTACAACGAATACTCGAATTCGCCAGCTTGTTGAAGAAAAAACAACTCCGAGAAACCGTGATGAGCAGGAGATAGCGGGATATCGAGATGTGTTGAGTGTTATACATGACAATTTTGATACGATACCGATTACACAAAATTATATTCTCCAGCTTCATAAAATGCTTTACAGTCATATGAACAATCCTCTTGCGGGACAAACGAAAAAGGTGCAGAATTATATCAGTTCCACTTATCCCGACGGTCATGTTGAAACATTGTTCACTCCGCTTGCACCGTATGAAACTCCGGAAGCAATGGATAAAATCTGCGAAGAATATAATAGGGTGATCGGAAATATGGAGTTGGAGCCTTTAATTGCAATTCCGATCTTTATTCATGATTTCTTATGTATTCACCCATTCAATGACGGGAACGGAAGAATGAGTCGATTACTTACAACGTTACTTCTGTATAGAAGCGGATTTTATGTCGGTAAATATATTTCTCTTGAAGCAAAGATAGCAAAGAACAAGGACTTGTACTACAATGCTCTTGCTGAATCCCAGACCGGTTGGCACGAAGGGACAGAAGATGTTGTACCCTTTATTAAATATATTCTCGGAACAATTCTTGCCGCATACAAAGATTTTGAAGATCGAATGGAGCTTGTAGAAACAAAACTGCCTGCTCTTGAAATGGTTAAAAGAGCAAGTGAGAACAAGATCGGACGCTTCAACAAACAGGATATCCGGGAACTTTGTCCGACACTCAGCGACAGCTCGATCGAAGGAGCTTTACGCAAATTGGTTGCCTCGGGTGAGCTTCAACGAGAGGGCAAAGGAAAAAACACTTGCTATTTTAGGTTGAAATAAGTAATTTCTTAGTTTGATTATTGGCGCAAAGACATTATTAACATGTTTAAAAATAGTTGATGGCAATTCGGAGGTAAAAGCATGGATTCTGATAATAACAAAATAATAAAAGGGTTTGCATTTGAAAAAGCAATATTAGAAATATTAAAAAAGAAAAACAGTTTTTTGAAAGATTACGAACTAAGTGTAAAGAAAAATCAACATTACATATATGATGCTATTTTCTTCGATAAATTGGATTTGTCTGATTTTGGTTTACAGACAATTCAAGCTAAAAAAATTGTAGTTGAATTTAAAAGTGGGAGAGTTACAAAGTATTTCGTTGATAGCTTTTTGAAACGAACTGAAGGATTGTTTGATGCAGTGGTCTTTTTCTTCGCGAATAACACGCCTAAAATAATAAAAGAACAATATCAAAGGGATAACGGATATAATGTTTATTTTGTAGATCATGACAAATTGATAAGAAATGACGACCTAAGAGCCTTACTCAGCGATTTTGATAGCTATATAGTTAAAGAAGATAACTTACTAATTGAAGATAACTATCGATCTCTTAAAAGTAATAAAGATAAGCTGTCTTTTGCGCTTGGTGCTGGTTGTTCTATTGCTTCAAACATTAGCGACTGGGATATGTTAAGTAAAGCATTAGGTTATGAGTTATTATATAGTCTAGTTGATAAAAATGATGCTGCATTTAAAAACATGTTGTTGTCGGATGAATTAAATAAAAGCATATTTTCTTGTTACGAGAAAAATTCAGCTTTAGATGCAATATATACTTATTATTTTACTTCGCCTTCGGTAAAAAAAACAGATTATTGGATGGCAATCAACAAAGTCCTTTATATGTCATATAACAGTCCAATGGATGCAAACAATAGTTTGATTACTGCAATTAAAAACTGTATTTTCAGAAATAATATTAATGAAATAATCAACTATAATTTTGATTCAGTTTTAGAGCAAAATATTAAATTTGATTATAAGTCTAAAATTTCTGAGATAGACAATAGCGTTGTAAATATGGATGGATGTTATATTTATCATGTTCACGGATACATTCCATATGATTATAGAGGAAAGTGCGACGTTAAAAATTTTATATTTACAGACAGTGAGTATTACAAAAATATGGTGCAAAATGATAGTTTTTGTAATAAGACTCAAAGAAGAATTCTGAATGACTATAATACAGTTTTTGTTGGTGTTTCTTTTACTGATCAAAATATGAAAGAGATACTTCGAGAAAGAATGGAAAAGAAAAGCGACACACTTTTGTTTGGTTTTCTGAAATTGCCATCGTTTTCATTGGCTGGCACTGGAAAAGAACTGATTAAGAGCAAATATAAGTTTATTCAACAATGCTATTTTGACACTCTTGGAGTCAAAATAATATGGGTAGATGAATTTGAAGATATCCCCAAGATGATAGATGGAATATGATATATTTTGCTTGAACAAACTTCAAAAATTAAAATAAAATATTTTCAGGTGTCTGTTTTTTCGTGCATACATAATAGAGATTATTGATTTTATATAAATCAAATAATCTTGCTAAAACCCAATACAGATTGGGATAGATTTGAGAGCTTGTGTACATTACTGCGTAATTATATACGATTAAGAAAGTTTTACTCAGTTTGACTTTTGTTACACAAAGACAAACAAAAAGATCGCACGATGTGCGGTCTTTTTGTTTCTGTCGGCACCTCTGCACAGTTCTCTCACCTGCGACACCGCATCGCAGCAACGGAAAGCGGCTGTTATCTGTCGCAGACAAAACAATCCGGTGAATTGTTTTGGCGTAGCGATACAATGAGGCAACGGCAGTTGCCGACAACATATTCAAAGTCACAGG
>OLHG01001952.1_pt1 | contig 11696 bp, 10 predicted proteins | sample 1605971 | NCBI WGS metagenome assembly OLHG01 (sample SAMN03283289) | human gut metagenome | biome: human-associated habitat; material: feces | host: Homo sapiens | place: Peru | collected 2012 | reverse complement strand
CCATGGTGCCCAGCGTCGAGGGCCCATCGTCCTCGCCCGGCAGCTCGGAGGAGCGATACTGCGCCTCAATGGTGATGTCCGCTCCCGGCATCGTAAAGGTCATGTGGGGGTCGTGCAGATTCACGCTGGGATTGCCCGTCAGCGTGTCCTTGACGCCCTCCGGGAAGCGAATGCTCCACACGTCAAAGGTCATGCCTTCCGGCACTTCCCTCTCGTCCACGTCCACCGTCAGTTCGATGCCTTTTTTGGCCTTTTCCTCAGTCTTGTTGTTGATCTTGCCGCCCTTGACGGTAACGGTGTAGGTCGTGGGCTGGTCGTCGGGGTCAGGATTCGGGGTGGTTTTTTCGCCCTTGGTCAGCACGATGCCGTCATCGTCTTCTGCCGCCTTAACGGTATACCATCCGTTTGCATCAGCCTTGCCAACGGGCTTATCGTTGGCCTTTTCAACGATGCCGTCCGCAACCTTGACTTTCAGCGTCGGCGTGCCGGTGAAATACAGCTTCGTGCCGGAGACTTCGCCCTCGCAGTTTTCAAGGGTTGACGTAATGGTCGCACCGTTCTCTTCGGTCAGCTCCTTGGTTGCGACTTTGCTTTCATCCGGCTTCTCTTCAAACAGGCAGTTTTCTGCGATATAAATATCTGTGATCGTACTGCTCTTCGTGAAGATGCAGTTATCTACATTGCAAATCGCTTGGATATCTACTTCGCCATTAAAAACACAGTTCTTAAAGGTTGCGTTTGTCACAGTGCTTTCCACTTCGGCCTTAAACGTGCCACCCGCAATCGTAACTGTCGAGTTAACAACGTGAATCGGGACATTTACCGCATCCAGCTTCGCGCCGTCCTTGTTCTGTGGATCCACATGGGCAAAGTCGTATTCTGTTGCCGTTGCGGGATTCAGATACAACGCGCCCTCACTATAATACCAGCCGTCGCCGCTGTTATTCTTCACGCCATCCAGATTCAGCGTGCCGTCCTCATTGAAGAGGATGTTCGTGCGCGCCGTCTCGAAGTTTGCGGTCAGGGTAAAGGTCTTTGCGGGCATGTTGAACACGAGATGATTTTCGCTCAGGTCAACTTCTTTACCGCTATGGGTAAGCGTCACGCCGTCGCTGGCCGTCCAGCCGGTGAAGACCTTATCATCCGGCACGTTAGCATCAACCGCTACTTCTGTGCCTTCCTTAAGCTCCTCGCTCGTTTTACCAGTGGAGGATTGACCGTCCACCACGGTCAGGGTGTAGGTCGTCGGTGCTTTGTCCTTATACTTTGCGTCAACCGTCGCATTTTTGCCCGGCATCGTCAGGATATAGGTATTAGTCTCAGCATCATAAACAATTTCGGTATTTACGTTGATATCCTCACTCATCCAGCCATCAAATACCTTTTCGCTGTCTGTGCCAAAATTCGGGCGAATTCTAATTTTTTCGCCTTCTACGTAAGTGCCGCTGGTCGGCGTCGTACCATCATCGTTCACGATTTCGGCATCGTTCAGCGTCAGCGTATGCTTTACCGTATCGTTCAGGATCACATCACTGTTGGCGGGCACTGCAAAGATATAAAAATTATCTCTCGATAGGGTGAACCCATAGTTTTCATCGCCGTTGACATTGGTGAGAGGGATTCTGATCCACCTGTCATCATATCTTCCGATTTGCACCTTCAGCCTCGGTGTACCAGTAAAGTAAACTTCTGTTTCTTCGACTTCTGCATAGTATTGAATTCCGTCGTCGTTGACGAGCCGTACCATAATCTTATTCGTCTCGTTTTTTGTCGTCACCTTATGGGTTCCAGCAATTCCATAATTTTTCGCCAGCAAGCAGGTATCATAGGTGCCGTTCCCCAGTACCGTTTTTGCTCCGACCGAAGACCGAATCATCGTGCCCTTGTTGGTCAGCATTGTTACATCATTCATAACAATGCACTCTTCCATCTCACCTTCATTTGTAATAGTAATGGTAAGGTTCCCTGTGAAATCAAAATCCCAGAATGTGCACTTATTCATTGTGCCATCCCCTGTATTTGTGACGTTGCCACAGAAAAGAGCTTGGCTCATAGTGCCATGGTTCTCAACCGTTTTATAGAAACGGCCAGATTCAACCGCCGCACCCTTTTGAACAACGACATTTACTTTCAGTTTCTTATTGACACCCGGTCCGGTGAAACTCTCTGTGTGGCCTGTCAGAATCGTCAGGGTATCCGTCTTGGTATTATACTCCCAGCCGTCGCCCTGCACGCCGTCGCCATAGGGCTTGCGGCCATCGGTCACAGGCTTACCATCTGCGCCGATTTTCAACTCACTGTTATAGATTTTTGCATTCAGCTTCAAAAGATAGACATTCTCCTCTTTTTCGTCGTCCAACTTTACTTCGCCCGGCTTAAAGGTAATGCTGTTCGAATTTGCGGTGGTGTTGGCCTTGTTGTTGACCGAAGTCAAAATCTTATCCTTCGCTGTAACGGTCAGTTCTGTGTCATCTTTGCCAACAACATAAACGCTGGTCTTACCAAAATCATGGTTATCCACAGACAGGGTATTGGCGGTCTCTGCACCGCTTTCCGAATCAAACTGAATCTTATAAAGGTTGCTGGTATCTTCCACTTTGGACGGAATCGTTTTGAACACGCCGCCGGAAACCTTGCTGGCGGTATCATATTTGTTGTCTGCGCTCAGGAAATAACCGCCGCTGATACTGCCATAATTCGACACTTTTCCATTGAATGTGCCATTCTCGATAACGCCCTTCCCGTACGAGGTAACAAGACCATTAAAGATCCCACCGGATATAATGCCGTAATTTGTCACACTGTCACGATCTCCGTTGCTGGCAAATGTTCCGCCCTCAATAGTGCCCTTTGCATCGCCTAAATTGTCATTCACGCAGTGCGTAAACTCGCCATTTTTGATCGTGCCGCCGCAGTTGTTTACCGAACTCTTAAATGTGCCACCTGCAATGGTGCCGCCTTTTATCCTTATATCGTTCTCTCGGTCATACACACCATTGTTGACCACTATCTTGAAGGTGCCGTCTTTCACAGTTGCGCCATCGTTGATTTGAACAATGCAGTTCACTGCACTCAGCGCACTGCCAGTGCCGTCTGCGGGTTTCGTGTTGGAAAAATCCCACTCACCGCTCGTCAATGTCAATCTGCCGTAACGGCCACCGGGGCCATACGTCCAATTGTTGCCATGATAAACGCCCTCGGCATCCGGCGCCATGCCGCTTGTATCCGGCACACCATTGGCATTGATGGTCAGCCCATTTCCGACCTCAACGGAACCCGCCGCAAGCGGCGTGATACCCCCCCCCGTATTAGCGAGAGCCGAAACAGGAACAAGCGAGATCATCATGCTCAGCGCAAGGAGCAGACTGATGATGCGCTTTTTCATAAAAATTCATCCTTTCTGTTTTTGCATTTTGAATCGATCAGGCGGTCCTTTATGCCCATGATACCACAGGTTTCCCCAAAATGGAAGGAAAACATGCCAACTTGTTCAAAAAATATAAGTACGGCTTTTGAAATCTATGCAAAACAAAAAGCTGCCCTCGGCTGGGAGGACAGCTTTTCCGGAAAAAGTGAGGAAAACACGAAACTTTCCGGGGAAACTCAGAACATGGCTTCGTTTTGGTAGCGGCCGGTGCGGACGAACTCGACCCACTCGGCAAGGTTCACGGCGTGGTCGCCGATCCGCTCCAGATACTTGATGACCATGAGCAGGTCAAGGGCGGCATCCACCTTGGCGGGGTCGGCGGCGATCTCGGCAGCGAGGGTGCGCTTGATGGCGTTGAAGTCGTAGTCCACTTCATCGTCGGCGGCGATCACCTTCTGAGCGGCGGGCTCGTCCTCGCCGGTCAGGGCGTCGAGGGCGTCAAGGAGCATTTTGTGGGCCTTCTGGCCCATCCGAATGGCGTCGCTTACGGCGGGGTCCCCCGCCTTGCGGGAGGCCGCAAGGTGGGGGATGATCTCGGCGATGTCGGCGGCATGGTCGCCGATGCGCTCGATGTCGGTGACGATCTTCATCGCCGTCGAGATGCGGCGCAAATCGCCCGCCACGGGCTGCTGGCGGAGCAGCAGGGTCATGCAGCGGTGCTCGATGTCCCGCTGCATACTGTTGATGCGGCCGTCCCCCTTGACGACCGCCGCGGCCGCGTCGGCGTCGGCGGTGCAGAGCGCTTCCAGTGCGGCCTCCACGGCGTCGGCGGCGCACCCGCCCATCTCAGCCACGGCCGTTTTCAGCGCGGCGAGGTCTGCATCATATTGTGCGCGAATGGTCATGTGAAAACCTCCCTCTCAGCCGAACCGGCCGGAAATATAATCCTCTGTGCGTTTGTCCTGCGGCGTGCTGAAGATCTGCGCCGTTGGCCCCGCCTCCACCAGCTCACCCAGCAGGAAGAAGGCCGTTTTGTCGCTGATGCGGGCCGCTTGCTGCATATTGTGGGTGACGATGACGACGGTGTAGTTCTCTTTCAGCTCGCTCATCAGCTCTTCCACCTTCATGGTGGAGCCGGGGTCAAGGGCGCTGGTGGGTTCGTCCATCAGCAGCACTTCGGGCTGGACCGCCAGCGCACGGGCGATGCACAGCCGCTGCTGCTGGCCTCCGGAAAGGCCCAGCGCACTCTTTTTCAGGCGATCCTTCACCTCGTTCCAGAGCGCCGCGCCCTTCAGCGAGCGCTCCACCAGCTCGTCCAGCTCGGCTTTGTTCCGCACGCCGTGGAGCTTTGGGCCGTAGGTGATATTGTCGTAGATGCTCATGGGGAAGGGGTTGGCCTTCTGGAACACCATGCCCACGCGGCGGCGCAGCTCGGTGGGCTGCATCTCGCGGGCAAAGATGTCCTGCCCGCGCAGCCGCACGTCACCCTCGATCCGCACGCCGGGCACGAGGTCGTTCATCCGGTTCAGCGTCTTGAGGAAGGTGGACTTGCCGCAGCCGGACGGGCCGATCAGCGCGGTGATCTCCCGTTCGCCGACATCCAGCGAAATATTTTTCAGAGCTTTGAAATCGCCGTACCATAGGTTCAGGTCTTTTGCGGTTATGATGGAGGACATAGACTTAGCTTCTCCTTCGTACAACCTCTCAGTCGTGCCTTCGGCCCGACAGCTCCCCTAGTAGGGGAGCCTCTGGCGTATCCAGCAAGCTTCATCCGACTGCCAAGGCCTCCCCTATTAGGGGAGGTGGCATCGCGCAAGCGATGACGGAGAGGTTTATTCTTATTGCTTTTGTTTCAGCTTATTCTTGGCCAGCCGGGCGGCAAGGTTGATGGCCAGCACCAGCACCAGCAGCACGGCACCGATGGCCCATGCGGAGTCGAAATCGCCGTCCTCAAAGGCCCGCAGATAGAGCAGGACGGAAAGGGTCGCGCCGTTGGAGGTGTAGGCTTTGGCCACGCTCTTGGCGATGACCTCGGCAGCACCGGCGGTGAAGAGCAGCGCGGCGCTCTCGCCCACGATACGGCCCACAGCCAAGATGCAGCCGGTCACGATGCCGTCGATGCTGCAGGGCAGCACGATGGTGCGGATGATGTGCCATTTGCCCGCGCCCAGCCCCAGTGCGCCTTCGCGGTAGCCCTGCGGCACCGTTTTCAGCGATTCCTGCGTGGTGCGGATGATGGTGGGCAGGTTCATGATGACCAGTGTCAGGCTGCCGGAGAGCAGACAGGTCTGGAAGCCCAGCGTCTGCGCGAAGACCAGCATACCCACCAAGCCGTAAATGATGCTGGGGATGCCCGCCAGCGTCTCGTTGGTGAACTCGATCACCGCGATCAGGCGGCGGTTGGAGGCGTATTCGGTCAGGTAGACCGCCGCCCCCACCCCCAGCGGCAGCACGATCAGCAGGGTGAGCAGGATGACGTACAGGGTGTTCAGGATGGCGGGCAGGATGCCGTCGGTGCCTTTCAGCACGCTGGCGGTGGTGGTCAGGAACTTCCAGCTGATGTGGGGGATGCCCCGCACCAGAACCATCCCGATGATGCCCGCCACCAGCGCCATCACGAGGATGGCGGAGGCCCAGACGGCGGCGGTGAAGAAGCGGTTCCATGCCCGGCGGGCCGGGGAGAGATCAGCGTGCATCGCGGTCGCCTCCCTTCAGGATCACGTTCAGCACCACATTGATGCCCATGATGAAGACGAACAGGACCAGCGCGATGCTGAACAGCGCCTGTTTCTGCAAGCCGCCGGCGTAGCTCATCTCCTTGGCAATGGCCGTGGTCAGGAAGGTGACGCTGCGGAACAGGCTGTCCGGCATGTTGGGGCTGTTGCCCGCCACCATCATGACGGCCATGGCCTCGCCGATGGCGCGGCCGATGCCCAGCACGATGCCGGCAGCGATGCCGCTTTTCGCGGCGGGGACGCTGATTTTGAACCACGTTTCGGTGTCGGTGGCCCCCAGCGCGAGGCTGCCCTGCTCATACTCCGGCGGCACGGCGTTCAGGGCCGTTACCGACACGGAGACGATGCTGGGCAGGATCATGATGGCCAGCACGACGATGGCGCTCAACAGGCACGCGCCCGACGCCTTGCCGAAGGTCTTGGCCACGGCGGGCACCAGCACCTGCATACCCAGCAGACCGAACACGACGCTGGGGATGCCGCTCAGCAGCTCAATGGCGGTGACCACCACGGTGCGCACGCGGGGCCCGGCTGCCTTTGAAAGGAAGACCGCCGTCAACAATCCCACCGGCACACCGATGAGGGTGGCCCCCAGCGTGCCGTACACGCTGGAGAGGATGAAGGGCAGGATGCCGTACTTCGGGTCGGCGGCGGTGGAGGCCCACTCGGTGCCGAACAGGAAGCGGAACAGGCCGATCTTGCGGATGGCGGGCACGCCCGACGCGATCATGTACACCGAAATGAGGAGCACGCAGCCCACCGCCAGCATTCCGCACAGGAAGAACAGGAAGTTCATCACGGCCTCCAGCCATTCAGCGGGGGTGCGGGGCAGCTCGATCTTTTTCAGAAACGATTTGTTCTGTTTCATAGATTCAGGTCATCACTCATTCACAGGGACGGCACCGGCGGTACGGATGAGGTCGGCGGCGTCGGTGCTGGTGGCAAAGTCGAAGAAGGCCTGTGCCTGTTCGGACAGGGTAACGGACTTGTTGGTGACGAAGACGAAGGGGCGCTGGACCTCATAGCTGCCGTCCTTGACGGTCTCCTCGCTGCACTCCACGCCGCCGACCGTGACCATCTTCACGGTGTCGCCCACGGCGGAGAGGGAAGCGTAGCCGATGGCGAGGGGATTGGCCTCCACCGCGCTGATGACGGCGCCGGTGGCGGTCAGCTCCTGCGCATACTTGCAGGAATCCTTCACGTCCACGATGCTCTCGAAGCCGTCGCGGGTGCCGGAACCAGCCTCGCGGCCGATCAGAACGATCTCGCCGTCGTCGCCGCCCACATCGGCCCAGTTGGTGATCTCGCCGGTGAACATCTGCTTGAGCTGATCCACGGTCAGGTTCTCGACCTTGCTGGCCTTGTTCACGATGATGGCGATGCCGTCCAGTGCGATGACGGTGCCGTCCACATCGTTCTTCTCCTCGTCCTTCAGGGCACGGGAGGACAGGCCGATGTCCAGCGTCTTATCGGTGGCACCGGTGATGCCGGCGCCGGAACCGGTGGGGTCATAGCTGACGGTGACACCCGGCTCCACTTCCGCAAAGCCTTCGGTCAGGGCAGCGATGACATTCTTCATGGAAGTGGAACCGCCGGTGGCCACATTGCCGGACAGGCTGCCGGAAGCCGTGGAAGCCGCCGCAGAAGAAGCGGTGGATGCCACGGAAGAGGCAGCGGCGGAAGAAGCGGAACCACCGCAGGCGGTCAGGGCAGCGGCAGCAGCGGCTGCACCACAAACGGCAAGGAACGAACGGCGCGTGATCTTTTTCATGATGTTTTCCTCCAAAATAACGCCGGGGCTTTTGCCCGGTCTCGATTTTCCTTTTTTGTGTTTTCCCTTGGAACGCCTTGATTATAGCGCCCCGCCATTCCGGCTGCGACCATGATGGAGCAAAATCGAAGTAAAATCTTTGTGCAAGTCGGCAAAGAAAAAACGCCGGAGCTGTGCAAACCGCACAACTCCGGCGTCAAAATTTTCTGTTTTTACTGGGTGATAATAATGTTATTGGCTTCTTTCCGATAGACCTTGCAGCTCAGATAAGTTTTATTGTCCTGCGGATTCGGGAAGAACAAGATCTGCACATAATCAAACGAGATATCTTTGCCCGTTCCGCACAGATGACCCTTCTCATACTGGCCGCGATTCAGCGTGCGCTTTTCCATCGCATTCCAGCTCTTGTTTTTCTTCAAGAACGCCATCGTCCCCGAATCCATCGTCAAATCTTTCGAGCCATTCACCCGCAGCTTAAAGCTGCCATTGGCCGGGTCGATGGGAATGCCCGCAGCGCTGCCATTATTGATAAGCACTTCCGGAACCAAATAGAACGTACCATCCGAAGCATACCCATAGGAGAGCGAACGAACCGTCATTTTGATCTCTCTCAGTTCGGCCGTATCGTTCAACCCATTTGCATTTGCAACCAGATCCCCACTGCCACAAGCCGTCAGCCCCGCCACCGAAACAGCCAGCGCCGCAGCGGCAGCACTCTTCAGAAATACACGACGGGAAAATTTCAGTTCCATAAAATCGCTCTCCTTATTCTGCTTTCCTTCACAGGTCACTTTTTAGCAGAAGTCATTTTATTGTCGCTTAATGTTGCGGTAAAAGTAGCGGTTTTTCCGTTCATCGTAAAGGTAAACTCCAGATTGTTCCAGCTGTTGCCAAGATGTGCTTCTCCCTCAGCATAATCCGGTGCAAAGAAAAGATAACCATTCTCCGCTTCATCCATACCAGAATTTGCTTTATAGGTCTTCGCTCCAGTTTTCGGGTCAAACACTGCGGGGTACGTAGCCACCAGTTTGTCATCGGGAGCCACAACAACCTTTGCCTTATGACCATCAATCTTCACGTTCGAGATGTCCGAAGCCTTGAAGGTCAGCTCTGCATCCCGTTTGTTCTTGACCTGAAATTCAACGCCGACCAGAATCAACCCATCTCCGCCGCTCTGGCAGACCGACTTATTGCTCAGGCCCACCCAAACATTGTTGCCCATCGTTGCAGCTGCATGACCGATCTGTGCGCCAACCTGCTCATACATCCGATTCATCGCATCGCCAACCAAGTCGCAGCCGCTCAGTGCACCCGCTGCACCCACAGCCAGCGCCATCGCGCCGGTGATCTTCAAGAACGAACGCCGAGTCATCATTTCCATTGTTTTTTCCTCCTGTTGATCTGTGCCCCAGCGGGCACTCCGCAAATGATCTCTCTGTCAAGAATACCCATATTCTTCCGTTCTGTCAAGCCTCTTTTTTTCAGTAAAAACCGCCCGTCCGTACACAGCGTACAGGCGGGCGGCGGGGGATTTGGGATTTCGGGGTCAGAACTGCGCCGTAGACCCATCGGGGCGGTAGAAGGTGACGTACTTTCTCCACTGGGGTTCTCCCATGGTGCGGCGGTAGCAGTCCACGAGACCCTGCACGGTGGTTTCGGCGTCCGGAGTGCGGGAGCCGCAGGGCAGCACCAGCACCCGGAACCATGCGTCGAAGAGGTGTTCGGTCCAGCCGACGTCCTGTGCGCCGCAGCGGGCGTAGAAGCCCAAGCGGCGGACGGCCATGGCTTCGTCCTCGGCCTTTTCGGGGCACTCGGCCTCAATGAGGATGGCGGACGCACCGTTTTCGTGGCTGGGCAGCTCGGCCAGCAGGGCCGCGCCGAGCCCTGCCGCCCGGTATTGGGGCAGAACGGCGAAATAGTCCAACTGGCTCATGGCACAGCCCACGGGCCGCACCATCAACAGATACGCCGCCAGCGCCTCGCCGTCAAAAACGCCCCATGTGTGGGCAGTCCCGGCGGCTTCGCTGGTCAGGATCATGCTCAGCGGCTTCCGCTCGCTCTGGGGGAAATCCCGGCACATCTCGTGGAGGTACACGCGGGTCAGTTCGTCAGCGGTCAGCAGCCGCCATGTCAGGGTCACGGGGTTCATAGGATGCGGATTCCTTTCTGGATGACAGCCTTGATGTTGAGCGCTTCGTCCGCCAGAATCACGTTGCCGTACCGTCCGGCGCTCAGGCTGCCGTAGTCGTTGTCGATGCCAATGCTCTTGGCGGGGTTTTCGCTGGCGGCGCGGACAGCGCTTTCCAGCGGGACACCCATTTCCAGCACGGCGCGCTTCATGCAGTCGTACAGGCAGGTGGCGCTTCCGGCGATGGTGCCGGGCTGTTCGGTCAGGGTGGCACGGGGGCCGCAGACGGTGACCGCCTGTCCGCCCAAGCTGTACTGGCCGTCGGGCAGACCGCAGGCCATCATGCTATCGGCGATCAGGATCACGTGGTCATCGCCGAAGGTGTTGAAGGTGAAGCGGACCATGGCCGGGTGGATGTGGACGTGATCGGTGATAAGCTCCACTTCCGCGCCCCGCTCCAGCGCCGCAATGATGGGGCCGGGCTCCCGGTGGGTGATGCCGGGCATGGCGTTGTACAGGTGGGTCATGTGGGTGGCACCGGCGTCAAAGGCCGCGAGGGCGGTATCGTAGCTGGTGCAGGTGTGGGCGATGGAGATGCGCACCTCCTCGTGGCACTCCTTGATGAAGTCCAGCGCGCCCGGCTCCTCCGGGGCAACATCCACCAGCTTGATCAGGCCGCCCGACCGCTCCTGCAAGCGGCGGAACATCCCCACATCGGCGGGGTGGAGGTACTCCGGGTTCTGGGCGCCCACCTTCTTCGGGCTGATGAAGGGGCCTTCCATGTTGATGCCCACAAGGTCCGCGCCCTTGCCATTTTTGTGGGCGGCGGCGGCATCCATGACGTTGTTCAGGATCTCTTCCGAGAAGGTCATGGTCGCGGGGCAGATGGCCAGCACGCCTTTGCTGGCCTCGAAGTCGGCGAGGGTCTGGATGGCTTCTTCGCTGCCATCGCAGAAGTCCTTGCCCATAGCCCCGTGGAAGTGGATGTCCACCAGACCCGGCAGGGCATACAGGCCCTCGGCGTCGATCACCTCTTCGCCCGCTTCCGGGGCGGCAAAGGGCACGATGCGCCCGTTGCGGATGAACAGCGTACCGCGCTCAAAGGTGTGGCGCGGCGTATAAACCAGTGCATTCTGAATGATCATGCAAAACACCTCGTTCTTCTCAGCGGCCCGCCCGCTTCCACCGGTGCATAGCGGCCGGAGCGGGCAGAGCGTTTTTTTCAGTATAGCACGTTCCATTTTGGAAGAAAAGCAGTTTGTGTGAACAAAAAGCCGCCGGGAACGGGCGCTTTCTGCGCCCGCCCCCGGCGGTGTCATGCGGAGGCAACCAGCCCTCCGCGCCTGTTTTGTTTTACCGAAGTGCCAGTTACAGCATCTTCTTCAGCTCGTCGTACACGAACTGAACCTTGGTGCCGATGATGACCTGGCAAGCGTTCTTGCTGGGACGGATGACACCGGCAGCACCGGCAGCCTTGACAGCCTTCTCGTCAACCTTAGCGTTGTCGAGCACCTCAAAGCGCAGGCGGGTTGCGCAGTAGCCAACGTCCTTCACGTTCTCCTTGCCGCCGACAGCAGCCAGAACAGCAGAAGCAACCTCAGTGTAGTTGTTGTTGGCCAGAACGACCTTCTTCTCAGCCTCTTCGTCGTCATCCTCACGACCGGGAGTCTTCAGGTCGAACTTGGTGATGGCGAA
>OLHG01001951.1_pt1 | contig 11707 bp, 11 predicted proteins | sample 1605971 | NCBI WGS metagenome assembly OLHG01 (sample SAMN03283289) | human gut metagenome | biome: human-associated habitat; material: feces | host: Homo sapiens | place: Peru | collected 2012 | reverse complement strand
TCAACAGCTACTACATTTAATTTATTATTTGCTATTTCAAATAAACAACCTGTAAATATAGGTCTATTTTCTTCTGTACTAACAGCAAATATAGTTTTTCTAATCATATCTTTTAAAATATTTTGTTCTATTTCTATTGAATTTTCTACACTTATTTTTGGAAGTTCAGGAAATTCATCAGGGTTCATTGTTGCAAGTTTGTATAAAGAACCTTCACATTCAATAACAAGTAGATTTTTATCATTTACTTCAATTTTTATTTCTGTATCTGGTAATCTTCTTATTATTTCAGTAAACATTATTGCATTTACAACTGTTGCTCCCTGTTCTTCAACTTTACAATCATTAATAATGTATTCTATTCCTATTTCTAAATCATAAGTTGTTAATTTTATTTCATTATCATTAGTTTGAATTAAAATTCCTTCTAATATAGGCATTGTTGTTCTAACAGCAACAGCTTTTGTTACGGAATTAAGTGCTTTAAGGATTTTATCCTTTTCACAAATAAGTTTCATTTCTTCATCGACTCCTTTTTTATATAATAATATAAATATATTTAGTAGTAGTAGTAGTAGGTGCTGTGGATTGTGTGGAAAACTCATCTACAGCCTTACTTCCCTAGCAAAATTAATGTTGATAACTCTGTGGATAAAATGTAAAGTTATCAACAGGTAAAAATTACAATTGTGGATTACTTAGTTATTCACATGTTATCAACAGCTTTTCCACATCCCCATGTGTATAACTAATCTAGCCATTCCGTAAGAAGAATTTCCAGTTTCATAATCAAACATAATTTTTACAAACGTTTATTTAAAAAATCTTTAGTTTTTATTTAAATATCAACTATTTCATATCTAGCAAGATGTTTTTCACACTTTCCACAATTAACTTTGTGTTAGAATTAGTTTTTATTTCTTTTTCGATTTTGTTACAAGCATGCATTACTGTTGTATGATCTCTTTTTCCAAAATCCTTACCAATCTGTGGTAAAGACATATTTGCAACATTTCTACATAAATACATAGCTATTTGTCTTGGGAAAGTTATATCATTTGATCTTTTAGATCCTTTTAAATCTTTTGGATTTACATTGAAATACTTCCCTACTGTTTCTTGAATGTATGTTGCAGAAATAACTTTTTCTTGTTGAGAAACAATATCATTAATTGCTTTTTCGGCCATCTCCATGGTAATTTGTCTATTAGATGTTAAAGATGCTGTGGCAATTAATTTATTTAAAGTTCCCTCTAGTTCTCTAATATTAGAATCTATACGGGTTGCAATTGCTGATAAAATTTCATCATCTATTATTATGTTATCTATTTGCGCCTTTTTTCTAAGAATTGCAAGACGTGTTTCGTAATCAGGATTAGAAATATCCGCGATTATTCCCCACTCAAATCTTGATTTTAATCTGTCTTCCAATAAAGGAATATCTTTTGGTGGTTTATCACTAGATAGAATAACCTGTTTTCCGCTTTCATATAATGTGTTAAAAGTGTGGAAAAATTCTTCCTGAATTCTTTCTTTACCAGCAATAAATTGAATATCGTCAATTAATAAGATATCAATTCCTCTGTATTTATTTCTAAATTGATCGTTAGTATTATCTTTTATCGCATTAATAAGCTCATTAGTAAAAGCTTCTGAAGTAACGTACAAAATTTTAGAATTTTTATTGTTTCTTAGAATCTCATTACCAATGGCGTGCATTAAGTGAGTTTTGCCTAATCCAACGCCCCCATAAATAAATAAAGGGTTATAAGAAGACGCAGGAGCTTCCGCAACTGCTAGAGCTGCGGCATGTGCAAATCTATTATTGTTACCAACAACAAATGTAGAAAAAGTATATTTTGGATTTAAATTTGTTGTGACATAATTAATAGGAGCTTCAATTTTGGTTGCATCACTTAAATCTGAATTATTTGACGCAGTTTCAAGCTCCTCTCTAGAGACAATAGAAACACTGCACTCTTTATTTGTCAAATAATTAAAAGTATTTGTTAACAAATCTAAATATTTTGATGCAACGATATTCTTTTGAAAGTCCGTAGATGTTAACAAAACAATGTGATCATTATCCGCACTTTGAATCTCTAATATTTTTATCCAAGTTTCGTATGAAATTTTTGTTGTTTCCTCTTTTAAAAGTTCTTTTGCTTTTGTTAATAAATCATTTAGTTCGTTCTGCATTAAAGCTCATCCTTCCGACATCCTAGAACAGAGATAGGAATAAAAATTTATACACATAGTTATCCACATAGTTATCCACATTTTGTGGATAACTTGTGAATCCCTTATGATTAGCATATTTGGTTGAAAAATTATAAGCAAAAAAACACAAAAGTATTTATTCTCTTATTTTTGTATATAATATCAAAAATTGGGTGAAATAGTCAATATAAAAACAAATAAAAAATAAAAATATTTATTTTTGGCTGAAAGTATTGACATAATTATGAAAACTGGTATATAATAAAAAATACTTATGAAAGAAAAAATACTGGAGGTGCAAAGATGAAAAGAACATTTCAACCAAAAAAGAGACAAGAACAAAAAGAGCATGGTTTTATGAAAAGAATGAGTACAAAATCTGGAAGAAATATAATAAAAGCTAGACGTGCAAAAGGTAGAAAAAAACTAAGTGCGTAATTTATGACAAGGCCACTAGATATATCTTAGTGGCTTTTTTGTAATAAAGAAAATGAGTGAAAATATGAAAAAAGTTTATACATTAAAAAAGAATTACGAATTTAAAAACGTTTTAAATAAAGGAAAATATTTTGTAAGAAAATACATTATAGTATATATAGATAAAAATAATTTAAATAGAAATGTTATAGGAATTGCAGTAAATACAAAAATTTGTAACGCAGTAAAAAGAAATAAAATCAAAAGAGTTATAAGAGAAGCGTATTATAAAGAACAAAAAACGTTAAAGCAGGGCTATAACATTGTTTTTCTTTGGAACAAAAAAGAACCAGTAGAAAACATTAATTTTCATAAAATTCACAAAGAAATCAAAGATATTTTTAAAGAGGCAGAGCTAATTGAAAAAGTTTAGTTTTTTTATGAGAAATATACTAGTAAAAATAATAGAATGGTATCAAAAGTGCTTGTCACCGAGGCTCGCACATAATGGAATTAATTGCAAATATTATCCTACTTGTTCAGAATACACAAAACAAGCGATAAATAAGTATGGGTGTATAATAGGCATTCTAAAAGGGCTAGTTAGAATATTAAAATGCAATCCTTTTTCAAAAGGTGGATATGATCCTCTTGACTAATAGGAGGTAATGAATGGGAGCAATAGCAAATTTATTTGGCTATTTATTAAATTTTCTTTATAATTTGTTTAACAACTACGGAATAGCAATAATTATATTTACAATATTATTAAGAATTATATTAATACCAATAACAATATCACAACAAAAATCAATGAAAAAGAATGCAAAAATGCAAGAGAAAATGAAAGAAATACAACGAAAGTATAAAAACAATCCTGAAAAATTAAATCAAGAGACAATTGAATTATATAAAAGGGAAAAAGTAAGTCCTTTTAGTGGGTGTTTAAGTTCTATAATACAGATAATATTAATTCTTTCTGTGTTTTGGTTAGTAAGCAAACCTTTAACATATATGAAAAAGGTTGATTCTACAAAAGTTAACGAATATATAGAACAAACTAAGACAGAAGATGGAAAAACAGCTGCATATCCTGAAATTCAAGTAATTCAGAAGAAATCAGCAGAAGATCCAGAAGTAGCAATAAATATGAGTTTCTTAGGATTAGACTTAAGCAAAGTACCAAATCAGAACTTGACAGATATAAAAGTATATATAATTCCAGTATTGTATGTTATAACATCATTTGTATCTATTAAAATGACAAATAATATGCAAGATAAGGCAAAAGAAAAGAAAAAAGCTGAACAGGAAAAGAAAACATCAGAGAACAATGAAAATCCTGAGGAAAAAGCTCTTATATCTAAGGAAGAATCAAAATCAGAAGAGGCAATGGAAGCTATGCAAGATATGACAAAGAGTATGAATTATATGATTCCTATTATGTCTATAACTATTGCATTCATAGCACCTCTTGGATTAGCGCTATATTGGTTAGTTAGCAACTTAGCAATGATAATAGAAAGAATAATCATTAACAAGGTTTCTGAGAATAAAAAGGAGGAAGAAAAAGATGCCTAAAACAATTATTTCAGAAGGAAAAACATCAACAGAAGCAATAGAAAAAGGTCTAAAAGAATTAAATGTATCAAAAAATCAAGTTGATATAAAGATATTAGAAGAAAAGAAAAAAAGCTTCTTTAATATATTAGATCCACACGTAGTAAGGGTAGAAATTACAGTTAAAGAAGATGTTAAAGAAGAAAATAAAAGAAGAGAAAAGAAAGAAGAAAAAAAGCCTGTAAATCCACAAAATGTTAAGAAAGCAGAAGAAAATATAAACAAATTTTTAGGAGAATTCTTAAATAAAATTTCTAGCAATATAGAATATAAAGTGGAAGAAACAGAAGAATATGTCAATGTTACTATTAGTGGAGAAGATGCTTCTAAACTAATAGGATATAGGGGAGAGGCATTAAACTCTTTACAAGTAATATTAACAACAATAGCAAATAAAGGACAAGAAACAGGTGCAAAAGTAATATTAGATATCGAAAATTACAAAGATACAAGAAAGAAAACATTAGAAGAATTATCAGAAAAAATAGAAAAAACTGTTACTAAAACAGGAAAATCTATAACATTAGAGCCTATGACAGCATATGAAAGAAAAATAATTCATACAAAATTACAAGACAGTAAGACTGTTAGAACATATAGTATAGGCGAAAATGATAGAAGAAGAGTTGTAATAGCAAAAAAATAATTTTATATAAATCGGAAGTCAAAGTTCGGATTTTAGTAGAAGTACTATATCTAACTTTGACTTTTTTTAGGAAAGAGGAGGAAGAATATAAATGAGTACAATAGTTGCAATCTCAACAGCGCCAGGAAATGCTGGAATTGGAATAATTCGTTTGAGCGGTGAAAAATGCTTTGAAATACTAGGAAAAATATTTAATCCAAAGAATAAGGGAGAGATTAAAGGATATACAATAAAATATGGAAATATTGTAGATAAGGAAAAAAATGAAGTAATTGATGAAGTACTAGTATCATATTTTGTTGCACCAAGAAGCTATACAAGAGAAAATATGTGTGAAATCAACTCTCACGGAGGAATTGTTGTAGAAAATAGAATACTAGAGGAATGTATAAAAAATGGAGCAGTACTTGCAGAACCTGGCGAATTTACCAAAAGAGCTTTTTTAAATGGAAGAATCGATCTATCACAAGCAGAGGCAATAATAGACATTATAAATTCTAAAACAGAACAGGAAATGAAAGTTGCTCAAAAACAATTAGAAGGAAGTCTATCTACAAAAATAAAAGAGATACAAACAAGCATCTTAGACATTATGGCTGATATAGAAGCTTCTATAGACTATCCGGAATATGATATTGAAGAAACAACGAATAAAAAAATATCAGACACATTAGATAATGTGGAGGAAAAATTAAAGAAACTTGAAGAGAGTTTTAAAAGTGGTAAAATTCTAAAAGAAGGAATAAAAACAGCAATAGTAGGAAAACCAAATGTAGGAAAATCATCATTATTAAATATGATTTTAGGAGAAAACAGAGCTATAGTTAGTGATATAGAAGGAACTACTAGAGATACGATAGAAGAATATATAAATGTAAAAGGAATTCCATTAAAAATAATCGACACGGCAGGAATACGAAATACAAGCGACGAGATTGAGCAAATTGGAGTTAAAAGAAGTATAAACATAACCAATGATGCTGAATTAATTATTGCCGTATTTGACGATTCTCGTGCGTTTGACAAAGAGGATGAAAAAATACTTGATTTAATAAAAAATAAGAATGCTATTATCCTTATAAACAAAATAGATTTAAATAAAAATATGATAATAAATAATGAAAAAGTCTTAGAAACAAAAAAGAAGGTAATAGAATTTTCTACAACAGAAGAAAAAGGACTAGAAAAATTATATGAAACAATAGAGGAAATGTTTAAATTAAATGAAATCGAAAGTGATAATACAGAGATTATCACAAACACTAGACAGAAACAACAAATTATATTTGCATTAGAAGCAACACAAAAGGCTAGAAATAGCCTAAAAGAGGGAATGCCTGTGGATATAACTGCGATTTGTTTGAAAGAAATATTAGAACATATTTCGGAGATTACAGGTGAGAATGTATCAGAAGATATAATAAATGCAATTTTTAAAAAGTTCTGTTTAGGAAAATAAATTGGTAAAATTTGTATAATTTGTCGAATTTTGTCGAAAGAATAAAAATGAAAGACAAATTGTCTTTAAGACAATAAAATAAACAGAGACTGTGAAATTAAAATAAATATAAAAATACTACAATTATGAGCAAATAAAACACGAGTTTTTGGGTTTTTGAAAAAACAAGTAAAATGGAGGAAGAATAAATGAAGTATGATGCAGGAGAATATGATATAGCAGTAATAGGTGCTGGACATGCAGGATGTGAGGCTGCACTTGCAACGGCAAGAATGGGAATGAAGACATTATTGTTTTCAATAAGCCTAGAGGCAGTGGCAAATATGCCTTGTAATCCTCATATAGGAGGAAGTTCTAAAGGACATCTTGTTAGAGAAATAGATTGTCTTGGAGGTGAGATGGGAAAGAATATAGATAAAACATTTGTGCAAATGAGAATGTTAAATACATCTAAGGGACCAGCAGTATATTCTTTAAGAGCTCAAGCTGATAGGAAAAAATATCAAGTTGAAATGAAACATACTCTTGAAAAACAAGAAAACTTATACTTGAAACAAGCTGAGATAGTGGATATAGGAGTAGAAAATGGAAAAGTTGTAAGTGTTGAAACGAATATAGGAGCAGTGTACAAGGTTAAAGAAGTAATACTATGTACAGGAACATATTTAAGAGGAAAAATATTTATAGGAGAAACCTCTTATGAAGGTGGTCCCGATGGAGTATCTTCTTCAAAGAGGTTGTCTGATATATTAGAAAAATTAAATATTAAGTTAATCAGATTTAAAACTGGGACACCAGCTAGAATAAACAAAAATACTGTAGATTTTTCGAAGATGGAAATACAAAAAGGTGATGAAGATATAGAAGCGTTTTCTTTTGACGATAAGCTTGATATGGAAGAAGAACAACTACCTTGTTATTTAACCTATACTAATGCTAAAACGCACGAAATAATAAGAAATAACTTACATAGATCTCCTTTATACGGAGGAGAAATAGTAGGAACAGGGCCAAGATATTGCCCCTCTATAGAAGACAAAGTAGTAAGATTTGCAGATAAAGAAAGACATCAAGTTTTTATAGAGCCACTTGGACGAGATACTGATGAAATGTATGTACAAGGAATGAGCTCATCTCTTCCAGAAGACGTACAAATAGCTATGTATAGGACACTTCCAGGATTAGAAAATGTAGAGTTTACAAGACCAGCTTATGCAATTGAATATGATTGTATTGATCCTTCAATGTTAAAACTATCACTAGAATATAAAGATATAGATGGAATGTTCTTTGCAGGACAAATAAATGGAACTTCTGGGTACGAAGAAGCAGCATCTCAAGGAATAATAGCAGGAATTAATGCTGCAAGAAAATTGCAAAACAAAGAACCATTAATACTAGATAGAGCACAAGCTTATATTGGAGTTTTAATAGATGATATTGTAACAAAAGGAACAAATGAACCTTATCGAATGATGACATCAAGAGCAGAGTATAGATTGTTATTAAGACAAGATAATGCAGACTTAAGATTGACAGATTTGGGGTATGAGAATGGATTAATCTCAAAAGCAAGATATGAAAGGTTTACAGAGAAAAAAGCAAACATATTATCTGAAATCAATAGGTTAAAAAACGCTATAGTCAAGCCGACTCTAGAAGTAAACCAGTTTTTGCAGAAACAGAACTCTTCTGAAATAAAGACAGGAGTAAAAATGGCAGACTTATTAAAAAGGACAGAAATTAGATATAAAGATCTAAAAGAAATAGATAAAAATATGCCAGAACTTTCAAACGAAGAGGCACAAGAAGTTGAAATACAGATAAAATATGAAGGATATATAAAGTTAGAAGAAGCCCAAGTAGAAAAATTTAAAAAACTAGAAAAAAGAAAATTACCACAGGATCTAGATTATTCTACACTTAAGGGATTAAGATTAGAGGCAAGACAAAAGTTAAACAGAATAAAGCCAGAATCTGTGGGACAAGCTTCAAGAATATCTGGAGTATCACCAGCAGACATTTCTGTATTATTAATATATTTAGAGCAAGCTAAAAACAAAGGAGGAAAATAGAATGGAATATGAAGAATTTAGAAAAGAATTTACTAAATATAATAAATTATTTGAAATTTCTGAAAAAGAGATAGAAAAATTTTATCAATATATGAAACTGCTTTTAGAATGGAATGAAAAAATAAATCTAACGGCAATTACAGATGAAAACGAAATAATAAGAAAACATTTTATAGATTCTTTAACAATATCAAAATTAATTCAAGAAAATACCAATGTGGTAGACGTTGGAACAGGGGCTGGGTTCCCTGGAATGCCATTAGCTATAACCAAAAAAGTAAATGTAACTTTGGTAGATTCTTTAAATAAAAGAATCAACTTTCTTAATATAGTTAAGGATTCTATAGAGCTAGATAATGTTAATACAGTTCACGGTAGAGCAGAAGAAGTAGGGCAAAACGAAAAATATAGAGAAAAATTTGATTATGCAGTTTCAAGAGCTGTTGCTCCAATTAATGTATTGCTAGAATATATGTTACCTTTAGTTAAAGTTGGAGGATACTGTTTATGTATGAAAGGGCCTAAAGTTTTAGATGAGATGAAGGGAATAGAAAAAGTAGCAGAAAAATTAGGTGGAAAATACATAAAATTAGAAGAATTAGAAATTCCAGGGGAAGAATCGAAGAAAAATGTAATTATAGTAAAAAAAGTAGAAAATACAAATAAAAAATATCCTAGAAAACCTGGAACACCAGCTAAACAGCCACTCTAATAAAAAAAGTGAGAAAAAAACAAATAAAAAAATATGTGAAAATTTAATGAAATTTATTGACATATTAATGATATTAATATATTATTAATGTGTCTTTTATTATATGCGAAAATTTGAAGAAATTTCCATATAAATAAAGCAATTTTACAATGGACAAACCTATATAATTACTGAAAATACTGAGGTTTTAAGCACTATATGATTTGTTCTAATTAGGAGGGGAAAAATTGGGTAAGATAGTATCAATAGCAAATCAAAAAGGAGGAGTTGGAAAAACAACAACTTCAATTAATTTAAGCACAGTCCTAGCTAAAAGAGGAAAAAAAGTATTACTTATGGATGCTGACCCACAGGGAAATGCTACAAGTGGTTTAGGAATAAATAAAGAGCAACAATTTTCAGTTTATGATGTGTTAATAGAGGATATAGAAGTAGAAAATACATTGCAATCTACAATAGTAAAGCATTTAGATTTATGTCCATCAAATATAAACCTAGCAGGAGCAGAAGTTCAGCTAGTTTCAATGGAAGAAAGGGAATATAGACTAAAGAAAAAGATTGACAATATAAAAGATAAATATGATTTTATCATAATAGATTGTCCACCTTCATTAGGCCTAGTAACATTAAATGCCTTTACAGCTTCTGATAGTGTTTTAATACCAATTCAATGTGAATACTATGCACTAGAAGGATTAGGACAGTTATTAAACACAATAGATTTAGTAAAAAGACATATGAACAAAAGTTTGCAGGTGGAAGGAGCTTTGCTTACAATGTACGACGCTAGAACGAATTTGTCAAATCAAGTTGTAAAAGAAGTAAAGAAATATTTTGGAGATAAAGTATATAAAAATGTTATACCAAGAAATGTAAAGCTTAGTGAAGCACCAAGTTATGGAATGCCTATAACTATGTATGATCCGAGATCAAAAGGAGCTAAAAGCTATGAAAAATTTGCAAAAGAGTTCATAAAAGCAAATGAAGATGAATTAAGAGCTGCAAAGCGTATGAAAAGATAATTAGGAGGGAAAGATAATGGCAAAGAAAACAGGTTTAGGAAAAGGATTAGATGCACTATTTAGTGATAATAGTTATAAAAAGATGGAAGATCCACTTGATGAAGAGGTTGTTCAACAAATAAAAATAACTGAAATTGAGCCAAATGCGGATCAACCAAGAAAGAAATTCGATGATGATAAATTAGAGGAATTAGCAAATTCTATTAAAATATATGGCGTTATTCAGCCAATAATTGTTATGCCAAAAGATGGATATTATCAAATAGTTGCAGGAGAAAGAAGATGGAGAGCTTCTAAAAAGGCTGGACTTACAGAGATTCCTTGCTTAGTTAGAACAAAAACAGAACAAGAAAATAGAGAAATAGCTTTAATAGAAAATATTCAAAGAGAAAACCTAAATCCAATCGAAAAGGCAAGAGGATTAAGAAGGCTTTTGGATGATTATGGATTATCACAACAACAATTGGCAGATAAGCTAGGTATGAGTAGAAGTGGACTAACTAATAATGTAAGAATATTAAATCTAGATCCAAGAGTTATTGACCTAGTTTTAGAGCATAACTTTAGTGAAAGACAATGTAGAGAGTTAATGAGAGTACAAGATCCAGATAAACAATATAAACTAGCTCTTGGAGTTGTTGAAAATGGAGATAATTATGATGATTTAGTAAGAAAAATAGATAATGATCAAAAACTTCCAAAGAGAGATAAAGAAAAAGCACAAAAATATCAAGCTATATACAGAGATATAGAAGATTCATTCCAAGGCTTTTTTGGAACAAAAGTTAAACTAGAAGCAGGAAAGAGAAAAGGAAAGATAGTAATAGAATATAGCTCAAACGATGACTTAGAAAGAATTTTACATCTAATTAAATAATGAAAGGAAAGATCAAGTAAATATGAGTTTTGAGATTAATGTATTTGAAATAATAATACTTATAATAAATATTGCTCTAATAGCCTTATATATATTAAACTCTATAAAATTAAGAAAATTAAGAACTAACTATTCTGAATTTATGACAAAGTTAGGCAAAGGTAATAATATAGATGAAATGTTGCAAAAATACGTTGAGAATGTCGAAGAAATAAAGAAAGAAAATGCAGAAATAGAAAGATATTGCCAAAAACTAGATAATGATTCTAAAGAGAATCTAAAGAAAATAGGACTTGTTAGATATAATGCATATAAAGATACTGGAAGTAATTTAAGCTTTGCATTAGCTTTATTAAATGAAAAAGATACAGGAATTGTTTTAAACGGTCTATATGGTAGAGATACATCAAATATATATGCTAAGCCTGTAGTAAATGGAAAATCTGAATATGCTTTATCTAAAGAAGAGGAAGAAGCAATAAATCAAATAGTTAATAACAAAAAATAGAAAATACTTGCACGAAAACAAATAAAAAATCAATATTTATATTGACAAAAAGTGTTAATGTGTGGTATTATATAAATTGTCACAGGTTGACAATCTTGGAGAGGTGGTCGAGTTGGTTTATGGCACCAGTCTTGAAAATTGGCGTAGGTTT
>OLHG01001950.1_pt1 | contig 11710 bp, 9 predicted proteins | sample 1605971 | NCBI WGS metagenome assembly OLHG01 (sample SAMN03283289) | human gut metagenome | biome: human-associated habitat; material: feces | host: Homo sapiens | place: Peru | collected 2012 | reverse complement strand
TTGCACCATAAGGGATGGCTTTTGTACTGTCTGCACAATCTGGGGCAGTTCATTTGAGGGCGGTCGATTTATTTATATATATAATGTATAACGCTTTTTATAATGTATAGCGTTTTTTAAAAGTGAGCGTAATTATCCGTCAATTCTGTGTCCGTTGAGCTTAATGTTGCCGATAAAGGGGAGCTTTGCCGTGCCTACGACGCTGTCTCCGTCAAAGGTTGCGGTGACCGGGATTTTTTTGCCCTTAAACATGTCGCTTTCGGCAACGGCACGCAGGGTATTCCCATCTTCAACAACGTCTGTGACCCTGAATGCGGGGACATTTTCGCCGACTATTTCAAGTTTGAAGTCATATTGACCGTTTTTATCGCTTATTGTAACTCTGCCCGTGCCCCGGAAAAGCATTGTATTAATTGAAGCTTCCCATTTTCCGATTCCTATCATATCTTTGCTCCGTTCGTTTTTTCTTTAGCGTATCACATTTCTTAAGAGCTGTCAACCAAGACAATATTTTTATGCAAAAATCGGCCCAAAATTCGCCTGAATGTAATTTACAAAAGAAGAATATGGCAAAAGTTTATGTTATCAATAAATATTTCAACAAATACACCAATTATAGCATTCGTTTGCCTTGACTTTGCTGAAATAATATATTAAAATATAATAGTGTATATTAGGGGTAAAATCGAGATATTGTGTAAAATATTTGCTTTCGTGTAGGAGGTAATTCGTTTTGAAAAAAGTTGATTTCAGAAGCGCATTTATTAAAAGCACGTTGATGATGCTGTATGATATTTTTGCGGTAAATTTTGCTTACATATTTGTTATGCTGCTTGGCGGCGGTCAGCAGAATATGAGTGCTATCTGGCAAAGAGCTTTGCCGGTTACCGTGATTTTTATTGTGCTTTATCATGCATTTAAGATTTACTCCAGCATGTGGGAATATGCAGGAATTCGTGAGGTTTGGAACGTTGCCATGGCAACCGTAATCGGCGGAATCTCGGGAATTGCGATTGATTTAATACTTTCAAGCATCGGAGGAGCGGCTTCCGAACTTAAAAACGGCTGCTTTGATGCGTATTTCTATGTTTTCGGCACTCTCGTTGCGATAGTTCTTGTGGCAGGAATGAGGGTAATTTACCGCCTTGTCAGAAGATATTACCGTGAGAGAAATCTCAAAATGGAAGAGAAGCTCGACCGTGTAATGATAGTCGGTGCAGGCGATATGGGTATGATCATTATCAACGAGCTTGAGGTTAATAATTATGCAAGAGGCAAACCGATTATAGCGGTTGACGATAATCCGCTCAAGGTTGGCAAGAGAATCAGAGGAATCCCCGTTAAGGGAACCTGCGATCAGATTCCCGAGCTTGCAAAAAAATATAATATTAACACAATAATTCTTTGCCTGCCATCGGTCGACAGTGAGAGACAGACCGAGATTCTCCGCATTGCGGTTAAGACCGGCTGTAAGCTGAAAACCTCGCCGAGCCTTCTTGAAATGACGGATACGTCACAGGGCGGCAGAATCAGAGATGTTAATATTACCGATCTTCTCTCGCGCCCCGAGGTTGAGCTGAACAGAGATGTTTGCAGTTATCTTAAGGATCAGGTTGTCCTTGTAACGGGCGGCGGCGGATCTATCGGCAGCGAGCTTTGCCGTCAGGTTTCTAAGTATCATCCGAAGAAAATTGTCGTCTTTGATATTTATGAAAACAGTGCATATTTGCTCAAGCAGCAGCTTGACGCTTACCATAAAGGAAATCCCGAAATTGATATCAGAATAGGTTCTGTCAGAGATCAGGCAAGACTCCGAGAGATTTTTGATGAATTCCATCCGTCAATCGTATTCCATGCGGCGGCTCATAAGCACGTTCCGCTTATGGAGGACAGCCCGAAAGAAGCAGTTAAAAATAACGTTTTCGGAACATTTAATGTTGCAAGCATTGCCGTTGAATATAACGTAAAACGTTTTGTAAATATCTCGTCGGACAAGGCTGTTAATCCGGCCAATGTCATGGGTGCGACCAAGAGAATCACAGAAATGATTGTGCAGTATTTTGAACGTAAATGCAAAAACAGCACGATCTTTACTGCCGTGCGTTTCGGAAACGTTCTCGGTTCAAGCGGAAGCGTAATTCCAATCTTCACCGAGCAGATTAAAAACGGCGGACCGGTTATGGTTACTCACCCTGAGATAACAAGATATTTTATGACGATTCCCGAGGCTGCTCAACTTGTTGTTCAGGCAGGCGGACTCGCAAAGGGCGGCGAGATTTTCGTCCTTGATATGGGCGAACCCGTCAAGATTGTTACCCTTGCGGAAAATCTTATTATGCTTTCGGGTTATAAGCCGTATACGGAGATTGAAATTAAATTTTCCGGTCTTCGCCCGGGTGAGAAACTTTATGAGGAACTTGTTCTCGACGAGGAAAGCAGCGAACGAAAGATGACGGCAAATAACAAGATTTTTGTAACAAAGCCGGTTGATATGAACGACGAACTCTTTGAAAAAGAACTTGAAAAGCTTAAAAATGCCGACGAGAACGAGGTAAGAGGAATTATTAAAGAGATAGTTCCAAACTTTAAAGAAGCTGTAATTGACTGATTGAAATTTTTCATGAGAGAGTGAATTCGGTGTACAAATATATCAAAAGAATTATTGACTTATCGGTTGCACTTGTTTTGTTGGCGGCTTTGTCCCCGCTGATGGCTTTGTCGGCAATTCTTATTGCGGCAGGTCATGACGGACCGATACTTTTCAAGCAGAAAAGGCCGGGTAAAAACGGCAAGATTTTTACTGTATATAAGTTCAGAACCATGTCCACGAAGGTCTATGATGAAAGCGGCCGAGAGCTTAGCGATTTTGAAAGAATGACAAAGGTAGGCCGGCTGCTCAGAAAAACAAGTGTGGACGAGCTTCCTCAACTTTTAAATATAATCAGGGGCGATATGAGTTTTATCGGTCCAAGACCGTTGCTTACAGAGTATCTCGAATTGTATTCTCCGGAACAGATGCGTCGACATGATGTTTTACCGGGCATTTCCGGTTGGGCACAGGTAAACGGACGCAATACCCTGACATGGGATGAAAAATTTGCATATGATATTTATTATGTGGATCACTACAGTTTTTTGATGGATATAAAAATTTTTATTAAAACCATTGAAAATGTTATTCGTCAGGACGGAATAAACAGCGGCAATGAAAACACCATGGAAAAGTTCAAAGGAAACAGGGAAACGGAAAGCGCTTAAAGCAATCGGGAATAACCGAACCCGTGCATGATTACCAAAGGAAAGGATGCTTTGCAATGAAAAAAATTCTTTATGTTGCAACTGTTGCGGAGCATTTTTACTATTTCCACTTGCCTTGCTTCAAAATGTTTAAGGAAAAAGGTTGGCAGGTTGATGTTGCATGTCATGGAGACAGAGAATTGCCGTACTGTGACAATAAATTTGAAATTCCCATCAAACGTTCTCCTGCCGACAAGGAAAATATTCAAGCGTATAAAGAGCTGAAAGCGATAATAAAAAAAGGAAACTATGATATTGTGCATTGCCATACGCCGATGGGAGGAATCCTTGCAAGACTTGCGGCGAAAGATGAACGGAAAAAAGGAACAAAGGTGATTTATACCGCTCACGGCTTCCATTTTTTTAAAGGAGCACCTTTGCTCAATAAGGTCATTTTTTATCCCATTGAGTGGGTTATGTCAACAATGACCGATTGTTTGATAACGATAAACAGCGAGGATTTTTCCGTTGCAAAAAAACATCTTAAGGCTAAAAAGATTGTTAAGGTAAACGGTGTCGGATATAACAGCGACCTTTTTTATAAAATTTCAGAAGAAGAAAAAATCAGACTTCGTAAAGAAAAGGGATACCCGGAGGATGCGATAATTCTGATTTATGTGGCAGAAATGAACGCTAACAAAAATCAGGGTATGCTTGTTCGCATGATGAAAAGACTTACGAAAGAAAACAAGAATATCAGACTTCTTATTGTCGGTGCGGATAATTACGAGGGTAAATATATCAGGCTTGCCGAAGAGCTTGGCGTTTCCGCTTATATAGATTTTCTCGGGCACAGGAACGATGCCTGCGATCTTGTCCATTTAAGTGACATTGCAGTCGGTTCAAGTCTTAGGGAGGGCTTGCCGGTCAACGTTATGGAGGCTATGGCTTGCGGTTTGCCGGTTGTTCTTTCGGATAACAGAGGTCACCGTGAGCTGTGCAGAAACGGCAGTAACGGCTATATCGTTGCACCCGATGATGACAAAACAATGGCAAAAAGAGTTGCCGAATTGATTAACGATAAAGCTTTATACAGTAAATTTTCCGGGAATTCACTTGAGCTTATCAAACCGTATTCAAAAGAAGAAGTATTGCAGGAGCTTGAGGCTGTTTATAACGAATATATATAAGATGACACGGTGCAAGGCTCGGCGTGTGCCCTGCTTGACGTTATAAGTTTTCTTGGGAGAAAGGAACGGAATGATAAGTTTTAATTTCGATTTCTATGAAATAGTAGTATGGGTTGCCACGATTGTTATGTGCTTGGTTGCAGTGGCGGCTCGTTCTGTTCCGCTCAAAGCACAAGGCGGGCTCGGCCAACCTTTGCCGAACCCCATTGCAGTTATACTTCCGTTAGCCTTTTATGTGCCGTTTGCCGGTCTGAGAAAAACAATCGGAGATACATTCTTTTATATGTATTCTTTCGAGAATTTGCCGGATGAAGGTAACGAAGTAGACTTTAAGTTGATAATCGACGGAAATATGTTTTCCTTTATTCAAAATTTTTTGAGGAACAGAACAGACGATCCGCAGGTTTTGATTTTTGTTTGCACCGCACTTGCGTTGATTCCTGTGCTGATCATTTTATATTTGTATTCGTCACCGTTTGAAATGTCAATTTTTCTGTTTGTCGCATACGGTTACCTGGGCGGAATGATGGACGGAATGAGGCAGTATATGGCGGCCGCCATAGCGTTGTTGGGAACAAGATTTTTGTTTTCTATGAAACGCGGCTCTTTCTTTAAGTATGCCGTTTTTGTGCTGGTGGCTTATTGTATGCACAGCAGTGCGCTTATACTGTTATTAATTTATTTTGTTGTTCGCCGAAAGCCGTGGACGATAGGCTTTTATGTAATTTTGCTTGGAAGTATCATTATAACGGTTTGCTTTGATGAATTTCTTCCGTCGTTCCTTGGTGCACTTGAAGAAACAAGCTATTCAAACTATGCCCAAAACGGCTGGTTTACCGACGGAACCGAGGGTGGCAGCAGCCTGTTCAGAGCTGTGCTGACCGCCGCACCGATTGTGGTTGCATATTTGAATCGTGAAAGAATGAATCGGCTTGGGCATATAGGCGATATTCTTATAAATATTTCTTTTTTGAGCATGGCAATATACATTATTGCAAGCTATAACTGGATTTTTGCGAGAATCGCAATATACTTACAGGCTTATTTCATTATTTTTACAGGCTGGGTCATAACATATGCGGTAAAACCAAAGGACCGAGCAATATATACGACCGGAACAGTCATGGCCTTCTTCCTATATTCCCGATTTATATCATATCAGATTTACATGTACCAATCGGACTATTTCCTCCCGGGAAGAAAGCTTTTCAGATGAGGTATTTTAAATGAAATATTTTTTGTTCAATCATACAGGCAGCAAAAATCACGGCTGCGAAGCTCTTGTAAGGGGCACTGTAAATATAATTGAGAACAGTGACGAAAAGGCAAAATTTGTGCTTTCCACACTTGACCCCGAGGCGGACAGTGTAATAAATGACGTCGAGACGAAAAGGGCGGAAACGAGAGATCTGACGTTGCCCGAGAGAATAATTGCGTCGCTGGATTTGAAAATTAACAAATCCGAGGAGTATGCATTGGAAAAAATGTATTCGCCAATAGTTTCCGATGCTTCGGATTGTGATGTTTGTCTCTCGATTGGCGGGGATACATATTGCTACGGTGATAACCACGGAGTGCAGGTCCTCACAAGAGAACTTAAAAAGTGCGGCAAAAAAACTGTTCTTTGGGGAGCCTCAATCGGCGAGGAGGATATTACCGAAGAGAAGCTTGAAAGCTTGAGAGATTTTGATGCAATTTTTGCAAGAGAACCGATCACATATGAGTTTCTTAAGGAAAAACAGTCAAATGAAAATGTGTATCTTTTTTCTGATCCGGCGTTTTGCATGGAGAGGGCAAAGATTGAGCCTATTGAGGGCTTTGCCAAGGGAAATACGCTTGGATTTAATATAAGCCCTCTTGTTGCAAAGAAAAATCCGGGAGCAAAAGAAATTGCCGAAGAATTTATAGAGTTTATTTTTGAAAACACAACATTGAAAGTGCTGATTATTCCACATGTCGTTGAAAGTAATAACAATGATTATGATTTTATGAAACCTATTTATGATAAATTTGCCGAGACCGGAAGAATAGAAATTTTGCCGCCGACGCTGGGAGCAAGAGAGTATAAAGGATACATTGCACATACGAGATTTTTTGTCGGAGCAAGAACGCATGCAACCATTGCCGCATATTCAAGCGGAGTGCCGACGATTGCTCTCAGTTATAGTGTTAAGGCAAGAGGTATCGCAAAAGATATTTTCGGCGAAGAAAAGTTTGTCCTTGATTTTAATTCAATGAGTAATGCAGAAAGTTTGGAAAAAGAGTTTTTGAAATTGGTTGAAAATGAAAGCGAAATTAAAGGAGAGCTGATGAGAAGCATACCTTTGCGAATGAGAAGTGCGATGGAAGCAGGGGAAATGCTGAAAAAAATCTGACAGGAGTGGCAGCATGAAAAAGCAGATTCTTTTTGTTATACCCTCAATGCGAAGCGGTGGAGCGGAAAAAAGTCTTTTAACCGTGCTTACACTTTTTGACTACAAAATATATGATGTTGATCTGCTTTGCTTTCGTCATGACGGATTGTTTTTTGATAAAATTCCGAAAGAAGTCAATGTCATAGGCGGAAACGAAGATTATGAAATGTTTGACGGCGATGCCGTGCAGGCAGTAAAATATTTTTTTAAAAAAGGGAAGCTTTTTTCTGCTGCGGACAGGTGGAAATATTCAAGGGTTTCATCTGCAAAAGATTCGCATGAGGCAGAAGAAATTCAGTGGAAATATTTAAAAAAACAGCTTCCGAAATTAACAAAAAAATATGACTGCGCAATAGGATATCTTGAGGGGAACGCAAACCGCTTTATTGCCGAAGTGGTGCAGACCGAAAGGAAGATATGCTATATTCACAATGATATCGAAAAGCTCGGCATTGATAAAATAAGCTACGAAAAAACTTTTGCCGCTGCCGATAAAATTGTAACGGTTTCGGAACAATGCAAACAAAGTCTTTTGAATAAATTTCCGAAGTTTTCGAAAAAAATCTGTGTAATAGAGAATATAATCAGCCGTGAAATTGTTTTAAAGGAAAGCAAAGAAATAAACGCATTCCCGGATAAAAAAGATGAGATAATTATTTGCACGGTCGGAAGATTTTTTGAGCAGAAAAACATTCCCCTTGCGATAGATTCCTGCGCCGAGCTTGTGAGCAGAGGGGAGAAAATCAAATGGTATCATATCGGAGACGGCCCTCTGAAAAGCGAAATTGAAAAGAGAATTTCCGAAAACAATTTGGAAGACATCTTTATTCTGCTCGGAGAAAGGGCGGAACCGTATCCGTATATGGGTCAGTGCGACATCTATGTTCAGCCGTCCCTATATGAGGGGAAATCCATAGCCATCGATGAAGCAAAATGTCTTTGCCGTCCGATAGTTGTTACGAATTTTTCGACGGTTAAAGATCAGATAACAGACGGGGTCAACGGATTGATTTGTCAGATGACCAAGAGTGACATGGCAGATAAAATTGAAACCCTTATAAAAAATGAAGCGGAAAGAAAAAGGCTCAGTGAAAATCTTTTCAATGAAAAAACAGGCAACGAAGAAGAGCTTGAAAAAATATACAGCATAATCAACGGGTGAGGCAACGTAAATGACAGTAATCGTAATTTTTCTTTTAATAATAATTGCAATACTCGGCTACGATCTGTGGGAGGATTTTTTAACGTGGCTCGGTCGAATAAAGATTGGCCGGCTCACGGATTCCGAATGGCACGATAAGACCCGAAAGATTTTGCTGAAATGGATGTTAAAAGGAAATCCGGAGGTTCTGATAAACGACAATAAAAAAGTTAATATTTTAAAGAAAATAAATGACTACGGAAAAATTACATCTGTAACATACTGGCAGGATGCTTCGCTGCTCAAGGCTGCAAACAGCATGAACGAAAACCTTGAATCAGAGGTAAAAAATCTTGCAGAAAGATTTATTCCGAGTGCCGACGGAGAATGGAAATTTCTTCCGAAGAGAATTGACAGCGCAATGTTTTGTTATGAGCTGCTGTCGAGCAAATATATTGATCCTGAAAAAATAAAGCCGGCTATGGGTAATTCCGCTTATATGCTGAAAGTAGCCGCAGAAAAGAACGGTTCAATTCCGTATAATGAGACATTCCCTAAATACCGTCTTGTTGACACGGTTGGCATGATATGTCCTTTTTTGATAAAATATGCTCTTGTATATAATGAGAAAGAATATATTGACATTGCAATGAAGCAGATCAGGGAATACTGCAAAAACGGAATTGATGAAAAAACGAAGCTTCCGTTTCACGGATTCTGTGATGAAACCTTTGAGCCGCTCGGTGTTTGCGGTTGGGGCAGAGGCTGCGCTTGGTGGGCAATCGGATTGGTTGACAGTCTCAGAGCGTTGCTTGGTGCCGAGGGCTTTAACCGAGAAAAAGCAGAGCTTTTAAAGCTATCAATAGAGTTTTTGGATACAATGAAAAAATATATTCATGATGACGGAACGGTTGATCGCATTGTTGTCAGTTTTTCTATACAGGACAGTTCGGCATGTGCAATGCTTGCTTATTGCTATGCATATATGGCCGGTCTTTTAAAAAATGAAGAATACAAAAACCTTGCCGAAAAAATGAGGCAGAAATTGAAGCTTGTGACCAGAAGAAACGGCATCGTTGATTTTTCGCAGGGCGATACTCACGGAATCGGATTCTATTCCGAAAAGCTTTGTATTGTTCCCGCTGCACAAGGATTCACTATTGCGGCGGACGAACTTTTGAATAATTTATAAAATTTAATTGACGCTAATCGAATTAATTTTGCGAAAAGGAGGGCTTGGTATGATTGATTTGCACTGTCACATTCTTCCGGGGATGGATGACGGCTCAAAAAATATGGATGTATCCGTTCAGATGTGCCGAATTGCAAGGCAGAACGGAATAAAACACATAGTTTGCACTCCGCATATTACTACCATCGGAGACATAGATGATTTCGTGAAAATAAGAAACGGCAAGCTCCGTGATTTGCAAGGTATAATCAACAACCTCGGCCTTGGCATAACGCTTTACCCGGGTGCGGAGGTGTATGTTGATGACGATATTTTCTTTTCGACGGATCTTAAGAGGCTTGCTGTTAACGGCAGCAGATACATTCTTGTTGAGTTTGCGTTCAGAAATGTTTCAATGAAAAGAATCGTAAACTATCTTAATGCAATAATAGATATGGGGCTCATTCCGATTGTGGCACACCCGGAGCGATATGAATATTTTCAGTTTGACTATGATGGGGTCAACACCCTGATACGCAATGGGGTTCTGTTTCAAATAAATGCCTCCAGTCTTGCGAGTCTTGACGGCCCGCAGGAATTTGAGCTTGCATATGCCATGGCCTATGCGGGAGCGGCCTCTTTCATTGCGACCGATGCACATTCTTCTCACTACAGAATGAACGACCTCATGAACATGATGAACTTCTTCCCGCCCGATATAAGCCAGTTTAATATGCAAATGATGGTTCATGATGCGGCCAAATGTGTGCTTACGGATAAGGAGATTCCTCTTGTCAATCGTGGTGAAATATACAAAAGAGGCTTTTAAGGTTGACTATTTGCGAAAGATAAACTATAATTAAACAATGGAGATGATTTGAAAATGCAGGAATTGGACGTCGGCAAGAATATATACTACAATGAGTCCGGCCCGTCGCTCGATATGGGCAGACTGGCTAAGAATCTTATATCAAAGCTTTGGATTATGCTGCTTGTCGGTGCGATTTTTTCCGGTGCGGCTTTTGCGATTGCGAAAGCAACATATGTCGAAACGTACAAGGCGTCCATGACACTGGGATTTATGTCGACCCAGTATGTTATAGTTAAAGATTATTCAAACAGCAAGGATTCAACTCCGCAGTATAAGAAGGAAACAAAGTTTTCATCAGGAAATCAGATTTCTTATTATCAGTATCTTATAAAAGGCAGTGAAATGCTTTCTACAATCCAGCAGACACTTGCGGCCGATGAGGTCGGCAAGGAGTATTCAACCTCGTTTATTGAAAACAGTCTTTCGATTGAGGACACCGGTATCGGGGGCTTTTTCCAGATAAGTGTTACCAGCACAGATCAGGGCTATTGCGAAAGAGCATTGAAGGTTGTTCTTGAAAAATTCCCGGAATATGTTCAGGGATATGACAACACAATTTCTATTAAGCTTATTAAAAACCCGACGGCTCCCGTTGTTGCCAATTCTGACGATGCGACGACAAAGGCGCTTTACGGCTTTATTGTAGGTGCCGTAATAGTTGCGTTTATTGTATTTATTATAACAATTACAACGAACACAGTTCTCACGCTTGACAATATGAGGCGAGAAATTAATGTTACCGTTCTCGGTTCTGTTCCGCTGCTTGAGAAAAGGTCGGGACTTTTCAACCAGAAGAAGAAATCCCCACAGGGATCATTGCTGATTACCGACACCTCAAAGGTCAGCTTTGCTTTTGTTGAAAGCTTTAAGGCGATCAGAACAAAAATTGAAAATGTTAAAGCCGAAAAGGGCTACAAAGCTTTTGTTGTTACAAGTACCTATGAGGATGAAGGAAAAACAACCGTTGCGGTTAATATTGCATGCTCGCTCGCTCAAAAGGGTAAATCTGTTCTTCTAATTGACAGTGACCTCAGAAAACCGGCAGTTCTTCACGCCGTCGGTGTTAAGAGCGACACCAGATATGGTCTCATCCCGATAATTAAAGGAACGTCAACGTATGTTGATTCTATTAAGTTTATTAAATCCCTCGGAATTTTCGTTTTACCTACCGGCGGTATATCGCTGAAATCAACGGAGGTTCTTGATACGGACAAGGTTAAGGCGGTTATAGAACAAGCTCGTAATGAATTTGACTATATTATCATAGACTCTCCGCCGGCTCACGTCGTATCGGACAGCCTTGTTATAGCACCGCTTGCAGATGGTATTATTTATAATATTCGTCGTGATTATGCAAAGGTATCGGAGATTAACCGTACGCTTGATGAAATAAGAAGTGCCGACATTGAGATTATTGGCGCAGTATTTACAATGAGTGCCGGTGAAGAAAACAGCAGGTATTATCGCCGCAAGGGTTATATGCGCTATGGCGGATACTATGGCAGGTACGGCAGATACGGACGCAAAAAGAAGCAAAGCTCGGGCGGATATGGCTATGGCTACGGTTACGGTAACGGTTACGGCTACGGCGGATATGGTTATGGCGGCTACGGCTATGGTAACGGTTACGGCTACGGTTATGGCAACGGCTACGGTTATGGTAACGGTTACGGCTACGGCGGTTAC
>OLHG01001944.1_pt1 | contig 11723 bp, 7 predicted proteins | sample 1605971 | NCBI WGS metagenome assembly OLHG01 (sample SAMN03283289) | human gut metagenome | biome: human-associated habitat; material: feces | host: Homo sapiens | place: Peru | collected 2012 | reverse complement strand
TCACCAACAATAACAACAATCCTTGCAAGAAGATATATAGAAAAAATACAAAAACAAATACATCCAACAGAACTTGGAAGAATAGTAAATAAGCTATTAATAGAGAACTTTGGAGATGTAATAAACGTTGAATTCACTGCACAAATGGAAGAAGAGTTTGATAAAATAGCAGAAGGAAAAGAAAAGTGGAAAAAAGTAATTGCAGATTTCTATGGACCATTTGAAAAAGTAGTAGAAAAAGTAGACAAAGAATTAGAACATGTAAAACTAGAATATGAAGTATCAGATGTACCATGTGATAAATGTGGTAGAATGATGGTAATTAAATATGGAAAATATGGAAAATTCTTGGCTTGCCCAGGATATCCAGAATGCCAAAATGCAAAACCATATATAGAAACAACAGAGGAACCATGTCCAAAATGTGGAGGCAAAGTACAAATAAGAAAAACTAAAAAAAGAAGAAATTATTATATATGTGAGAACAATCCAAACAACGGATGCGACTATATATCTTGGACAAAACCAACAAAAGAACAATAATAAAGATATTGACTTTTTAGAAGGATTTTTATATAATAATTATAGAAGATAAACGACCACAGAAAGTGGCGTGTCGCTAAAATATTAAAAAACTTTAATACATCTCTAACGGCCAAGCAGAGATGTATTTTTTTGTTTGTCTAGTTTTCTCATTGTAACAAATAATGTTACAAATAAGAATGTTGCAACAAAAGTTACTATGACAAGTTCAAAAATCAATATGTATATATAAAACAAATATACTTGTTCTAATAACATATACGCATCACCTCCTAGCATATAGGATAATGACACGTCACCATCTGCTTCGTTTATCTTCTAATTCGAATTATACATATTGTTTTTCAAAAAGTCAACATCAATTAACAATTATTTCCATATTTTTCAATATTAAAATCAAACTTTAAAAATTGAATAAAAATTCCTATACCTGGCAAAAATATGTATAAATTACATATTGAGGTGGAAGAATTTTGAAAAAAACTAATTATAAATATTTAAATATAAAAGGTGCAGTGCTAGATAATTATCAATTAGAGCAATATATGGAAAAGATTGCAACAAGCCATGATGTAGAATTAACATCCAATATTGCAACATATCCAATTCCAAGATTAAAAGATAATTATAGGTTTATAGAGAAAACTTATGATTTATTAAATAAACATATAAAAATGGGAATAAATCTATATCCAGCAGGAGAATGGTTATTAGATAACTTTTATATAATAGAAGAAACATTTAAAACTGTATGTAAAGAAATGACAATTACAAAATATAAAAAACTACCAGGAATAACAACAGGTATGTACAAAGGCTTTAGTAGAATATATGTAGTAGCATCAGAAATAGTTGCATACACAGATAATAAAATAAATGATGAAATTTTAAGTATGGCAATATCTGCGTACCAAAGAAGAAAAACTCTTGCTATGGAGGAAATATGGAATCTTTGGATTTTTTTAGAGATAGCTATTATAGAAAATATAAGAAATATATGTGAAAAGATATATTCTTCACAGATACAAAAATATAAGGTAGAAAGTATTATAGAAAGATTAGTTGAGAAAAAAGAGGCAAATACTCAAGTTTTTAAACCAATTAAAGATGAATATAAAGAGAATGTTTCATATAAAGAGATGAAATATCCTTTTATTGAATATATGTCATATAAGTTGAAAAGCACAGGGAAAAAGGGATTACCATATTTAGAAATATTAGAAGAACAAGTAAATAAAATGGGAATGACAATTTCTGAAGTTATAACAAAAGAACACTATGACATTGCAGCATCTAAGGTTTCTATGGGAAATAGTATTATTAGTATAAAAGAAATATTAAGAGTAAATTTTTTAGATTTATTTGAAAATATAAATGGGGTAGAAGAAATATTAAAAAGAGATCCTGCAAATGTATATAGCAAAATGGATTATAAAACAAAAGAAGATTATAGAAATAAAATAAAACAAATATCAGAAAAAACTAAGATATCCGAAATATATATTGCAAATAAAATATTAGAAATGGCAAGAACATATCAAGGAAAAAATAGAAAAAAGACACATATAGGCTATTATTTAATAGAAGATGGAAAAGCAGAATTGCTAAGAGAATTAGGAATAAAAAATACAAAAATCATATCAAAAGAACAAAAATCAAAAAGGTATATTTTTAGTATAAATCTAGTTCCTATATTACTTACAATACTATTTGTTATAAGTTTTAACTATATAAGCAGAAATGCAGTGATTTCAATAGTTTCTGGAATTATATTATATGTACCTATTTCTCAAATGTTTATGCAAGTGCTAAACTATATTTTAAGTAAAAAGGTAAAACCTAAATTAATGCCAAAACTAGATTTTAGTAAAGGTATTCCAGAGAAATATTCTACATTTATTGTAATACCAACAATTATAAATTCAAAAGATAAAGTGAAAGAACTATTTGAAAAATTAGAAGTATATTATTTAGCAAACAAAAGTGAAAATATATATTTTGCTTTGCTAGGAGATTGTACATCTAGCAAGAACGAAAAAGAGAGCTTTGACGAAGAAATAATAAAAACAGGATTAGAAGAAGCAGAAAGGTTAAATAAAAAATATAAAACTCTAGTAGAAGAAAATGACAAATTCTATTTTTTGTATAGAAACAGAGTTTGGAATGCAGGGGAAAAGAGTTTTTTAGGATGGGAAAGAAAAAGAGGATTATTATGCCAGTTTAACGATTTTATAGTAAATGGAGCAAATTCCTTTAGAGTAAACACAATAGCAAATGAAGAGAAAGACATTTGCGATAAAATTAAATATGTAATAACACTAGATTCTGATACTAATCTTGTTTTAGATTCTGCACAAGAACTAATAGGTGCAATGGCACATATTTTGAATAGTCCTGTTTTAGCAAAAGAAAAAAATATTGTAGAACAAGGACATGCAATAATTCAACCTCGAATTGGAATAGATTTAGAGGCAAGCAGAAAAAATCTATTCACTAAAATTTATGCAGGACTTCGGAGGAACAGATTCATATACAAATGCTGTATCAGATATCTATTATGATAATTTCGATGAAGGGATTTTTACAGGTAAAGGGATATATGATGTAGAAATTTTTCATAATGTACTATGTGAAGAAATACCAGAAAATACAGTACTAAGCCATGATTTACTAGAAGGAAATTATTTAAGATGTGGGCTTGCAACAGATATCGTATTACTAGATGATTATCCAAGCAAGTATATAAGTTATATTACCAGATTAAGCAGATGGATACGTGGAGACTGGCAGATAAAAATGTGGCTTAATAAACAAATTACAATAAAAAATGGAACCAGAAAATTAAACCCATTAAATAAATTATCTAAATTTAAAATATTAGATAATTTAAAGAGAAGTATAATGCCAGTTACTGCATTTATCGGGCTAATTTTTTCTGTAATTTTAAAAATGACCACAAGTGTAAAAATATGGCCAATAGTTACAATTTCTTTACTAGGCATAACTTTTTCAAGTGTAATTGATATATTAAATTATATAATTTTTAAAAAGAATGTAGATTCTAACTATATTTCTGCACACAAAAATATAATACCAGTTATAGGAGCCTTAAAGGCAAGTGTATTAAGAGGAATATTAGAAATAAGTTTTCTACCTAATAAAGCTATAATAACATTAAATTCAATAATAAAAACAATATATAGAACAAAAGTTAGCAAAGAACATTTATTAGAATGGCTAACAGCAGAAGAGGCAGAAAAACAAGCCAAAACGGACATTATATCATATTATAAATTTATGTGGGAAAATGTTTTATTTGGAAATTTAATTTTGTTAACAGGTATATTTACAAAGCAAATATTTGAAGTAATACTTGGGGTTATATGGCTTTTTGGACCTATTGAAGCATATTATTTAAGCAAAGATGCAAATAAGATTGAAGCAGTAGAGAAAATATCAAAGCAAGATAAAGATTATCTTTTAGAAACAGGTAAAAAAATTTGGAATTTCTTTAATGATACAATGAATGAAGAAAATAATTTTTTACCTCCAGATAATTATCAGGAAGACAGAAAAGAAGTAATAGCAAAAAGAACATCTCCAACCAATATAGGACTTCGGTATGCTTGCAATTGTATCTGCTTATGACTTGAAATATATAGAGTTAGAAGATGCCATAGAAAGAATAAATAAAACATTAGAAACAATACAAAAATTGCAAAAATGGAATGGACATTTATATAATTGGTATAATACAGAAACTTTGGAACCGCTAAATCCAAGATATGTTTCAACAGTAGATAATGGCAATTTTATTGGGTATTTATATACTGTAAAACAATTTTTAATAAATGTCGAAAAAAATCTAAAATTAAGTGCTCCTAACACATCTAGATATATAGAAAAGATTAATCAAATGATACAAATTATAGATAACATTATACAAAACACGGATTTTTCTGTGTTATATAGCCCTAAAAAACGATTGTTTTCAATAGGATTTAATATAGAAGAAAATAAACTTACAAATTCGTATTATGATTTGCTAGCTTCAGAAGCAAGACAAGCTAGCCTAGTTGCGATAGCTAAAAAAGATATACCATCAAAACATTGGAACAGCTTAAGTAGAACATTAACAAGTTTAAAAAAATATAAAGGACTTGTATCATGGTCCGGAACAGCATTTGAATATTTAATGCCAAATATAAATATAGAACAATATGAGGGTAGTTTACTAGACGAAGCATGCAGATTTTTAATAATGAGTCAAATGGAATATGCAAAAAAATTAGGAATACCATTTGGCATTTCGGAAGCGGCTTTTAATTTAAGAGATTTAAATAATAATTATCAGTACAAAGCATTTGGAATACCATGGCTAGGTTTAAAAAGAGGACTTGAAGACGATATGGTAGTATCACCATATTCTGTATTCTTAAGTTTAAACTATGTACCAAAACAGGGAATAGAAAATTTAAAACTATTAAAAAATGAAGGAATGGATAGCAAATATGGTTTTTATGAATCAATAGATTACACACTTTCAAGATTAAAATATGGCAAGAAATATGAAACAGTAAAAACATATATGGCACATCATCAGGGATTAAGTCTTTTATCAATTAATAATTTAATAAATAAAAATATACTAGTAAAAAGGTTTATGAAAAATCCAGAAATCGAAGGAATTAAAATATTATTGCAAGAAAGAATGCCAGAAAAAGCAATAATTACAAAAGAAAAAAAAGAAAAAGTAGAAAAACTAAAACCAAAAGATTACGAAAACTATACAGAACAAACGTATACAAAAATAAATTATGAATTGAATGAAGTAAATACAATATCAAATGGGAATTATACAATATGCACAAAATCAAATGGAGAAGGATTTAGTAAATATAAAGGAATTCTAATAAACAGATTTAAAGAAACGGCAGATAAAAAACAAGGAATAATTTTTTATATAAAAAATGTATCAAATAAACGAATATGGACAAATATTCCAATAGATAAAAAGCAAGACAAGCTCAAAGTTTCTTTTACACCATCTGAAACTAAATTTACAAGAACAGATGGGAACATAGAAACAAAAACAAAAATAATTGCTTGTGCAAATGATCCGGTAGAAATAAGAAGGCTTGAATTAAAAAACAACGGAAATATGGAAGAAACGCTAGAGATAACTAACTATTTTGAACCTGTTTTATCAAAGCCGGAACAAGATTATGCTCATCAGGCATTTAATAATTTATTTATAACATTTGAAAACCTAGAAAAAGATAATATTTTAGTAAAAAGAAAGAAAAGAGGAGTAAAAGATAAAGATATATATTTAGCAGTGAATTTATATACAGAACACGAAACAGTTGGAGATTTTGAATATGAAATAAGCCAAGAAAAGTTTTTAGGTAAAAGAAACACACTTATTCCAGAGTTAGTAGAAGATTCAAAACCATATTCTAAAACAATAGGATTAGTTACAGAACCATGCTTGGCGACTAAAAGAACTATTAAAATAAAACCATCTGAAACAATAATAATTGACTTGATTTTAAGCATATCAAATAATAGAGAAGAGGCAATATCGGCATTAGAGAAGTATAAAAATGAAAAAATAATAACAAAGGCCTTTGAAGTGTCACGAGCAAAAGTAGAAGCAGAAAATATATATTTAGGACTAAAAGGAAAAGAAGTAGAAACTTATCAAAAATTGCTCTCTTATTTATTATTCCATAATCCATTAAGAAAATTGGTTTTAGAAAAATTGCCTAAAAGGATATATTCTCAAAGTAAGTTGTGGAAATATGGAATATCAGGAGATTTACCAATTCTGTTATTAGAAATAAAAGATATAAACGATATTTATGTAGTGAAAGAATGTCTAAAAGCGTATGAGTTTTTTAGAAACAAAGATATAAAAATAGATTTAGTAATAATAAATGAAGAACCAAATTCTTATGATTCATATTTAAAATATGAAATAGAAGATGCAATAATAAACAAGCAATTGGCATATTTAAAAAATATTTTTGGCGGAATATTTACAATATGCAAAAACGAAATAGATTTAGAAGATATTGATTTACTAAAATTTAAAGCATCGGTATTTTTAAAAGCTGAATCAGGTAGCCTAGAAACAGCAATAACAGATTTGGAAGAAGAGTATTTAAAAACAATTAAAAATATAGGAATAGAAGAAAATGAACCAACAGTAGAAACAGAAAAAGAAGAAGAACTAGAAGAAAATATGGAGGAATTAAAATACTATAATGAATATGGTGGATTTAGTGAAGATGGTTTAGAATACAAAATAAAAATTGGAAAAGACAATAAACTTCCAACTGCATGGAGTATGATACTTGCAAATCCTAAGTTCGGTACTTTGGTAACTCAAAACATAGGAGGATTTACATGGCATAAAAACAGTAGATTAAACAGATTATCTGCATGGAATAATGAGCCTGTGCTAGATATACCTTCTGAAATTATATATTTAAAAGATAAAGAAAATGGCAAAAAATGGTCACTTTCAAATAATTTAAATGATATACAAACAAATTCGTATATAACTTATGGGTTAGGATTTGTAAACTTTAAGAATATATATAATGGAATATATCAAGAGTTAAATATTTTTGTTCCAAAAGAGGATACAGTAAAAATAAATATTTTAAAACTTAAGAACCTGAACTCTAAAAAGAGAAAGTTGAAATTATTATATTATATTAAAGATGTATTTGGAGAAGATGAAATTAAAACAAATGGAAACATACAACTAGTAAAAGAAACAAATGTAATTTTTGCAAACAATTTATATAAAGATAGTTTTAAAAGATGCATTCCATATATTACAACAAGCGAGAATATAAAAAGTTATACAGGAGATAAAAAGTCATTTATAGGGAATCAAACTATAAAAAATCCAATTGCACTAGATTTGGTTTCATTAGACAATAGTTCTGGATTGGGACAAAATTCTTGTATTGCAATAGAATTGGAAGTTGAATTAGAAGGATATGAAAGCAAAGAAATTAGTATAGTATTTGGAGAAGAAGAGAGTAAACTAGATGCAAAAAATACTGCATATAAATATTCTAAAATAACAAATTGCACTCAAGAACTAAACAAAGAAAAAGCTTTTTGGTATGAATTAGTAAGCAGAGTACAAGTAAAAACACCAATAGAATCAATAAATATAATGCTTAATGGATGGGCAACATATCAAACAATAGTATCTAGGCTGTGGTCGAGAACGGGCTATCAGCAATCAGGCGGAGCAATAGGATTTAGAGATCAATTGCAAGACACAATAGGATTAAAATACACAGATATAAATTTTATGAAAGAACAAATATTAATTGCATGTAGACATCAATTTATAGAAGGAGACGTGGAACACTGGTGGCATGATGACATTAATAGAGGAATAAGAACCAGATTTTCGGATGACTTATTATGGCTTTGTTATTTGGTATATGAATATATAAACTTTACAGGAGACTATACTATTTTAGAAGAAGAACAACCTTATGTTATGGGAGAACTCTTACCAGATGGTGTTGACGAAAGATATGACGTGTATTTAGAGTCAAAACAAAAAGAAAACGTATATACACATTGCATAAGAGCAATAGATAGAAGTCTAAACTTTGGAGAACATGGATTGCCTAAAATAGGCTCAGGAGACTGGAATGATGGCTTAAATACAGTAGGAAACAAGCAAAAAGGAGAAAGTATTTGGTTAGGATTTTTTATATACAATATACTTGAAAAATTTATTCCTATATGTGAAAAAAGAGGAGACATATCAAGGGTAAATGAATATAAGATAAAAAAAGAAAATCTAAAAAAAGCATTAAACACAGCAGGTTGGGATGGAAGATGGTTTAGAAGAGCATATATGGATAACCGGAGAACCTTTGCGGAAGCATAGAAAATGAAGAATGTAGAATAGATAGCATATCACAAAGTTGGGGAGTAATATCAAATGCAGCTGATAATGACAAAAAATATATATCAATGGAAAGTTTAGAAAACCATTTAATAGATACAGAGAATGGAATAATAAAATTATTGGACCCACCATTTAATAAAACAAAGTTAGAGCCAGGTTATATAAAAGCATATTTACCAGGGGTAAGAGAAAACGGAGGACAATATACACATGCAGCAATGTGGGCAATAATTGCCTTTGCAAAACTTGGATTTGGTGATAAAGCTTTGGAATACTATAGAATGATTAATCCAATAGAACACACAAGAACAAAAGAAGCAACAATAAAATATAAACAAGAACCATACGTTATACCGGCAGATATATATGGAGCAAATAATCTTGCGGGAAGAGGTGGTTGGACCTGGTACACAGGTTCAAGTAGCTGGTTTTTAAACGCAGGAATAGAAAATATATTAGGATTGAAAGTAGAAAATGAAATGCTAAAAATAGAACCAAGCATACCGGGAAAATGGGAAGAATATAGCATAAAATATAGGTATAAGACAAGCATATACAATATAAAGATAAAAAATCCTGAAGGAAGAAATTCACGGAGTAAGAGAATTCTATTTAAATGGAAGTAAAATAGAAGAAAAACAAGTGAAATTAGAAGACAATAAAACAATAAATCAAATAGAAATAATTTTATAAATGTCATATTTCCGTAACAAATTTGTAAAAAAAACTTGTCTAAATTTAAGTTATATGATATAAAGAATGTATAAAATTGAAACAAAGAAGGGTGGGTCTTTCTAGTGGAAGAGATTGAAGAAAGAGATAAAAAAACCATTTTAATAGTTGATGATGAAAAACCAATAGTAGAAATATTAGTATATAATTTGCAAAAAGAGGGATATAACACATTAGAAGCAAATGATGGGCTTACAGCAGTAGAGATAGCTACTACAAAAAAACCAGATTTAATATTACTAGATATAATGTTACCTAAAATGGATGGACTAACAGTATGCAAAAAAATAAGAACTTCACTTAATGTGCCAATCCTTATGCTTACAGCAAAAGACGAAGAAATAGATAAAATACTAGGGTTAGAATTGGGTGCAGATGATTATATAACAAAACCATTTAGCGTAAGAGAATTAATGGCAAGGATAAAAGCAAATTTAAGAAAATCAGAAATCAAAGAAAACTCAACAGAAGTTAGCAATGAAAAAACTAAAAAGATTGTTGTAGGAAGCCTAACACTAGATTTAGATAAATTTGAAGCAAAAGTTGATGGAGAGGTTATTGACTTAACTTTAAGAGAATTTGAAGTTTTAAAATTCCTAGCAAGCCAAGCAGGACAAGTAATAACAAGAGAAGTGTTACTAGAAAAAGTTTGGGGTTATGAATATTATGGGGATATAAGAACAGTAGACGTTACAGTAAGAAGAATTAGAGGCAAAATAGAAAAAGACACTGCAAATCCAAAAATATTAATAACAAAAAGAGGCGTAGGATATTATATAAAAGCAAATTAATATATAAATTGTAATTTGTTTAATTGATGTGAGAGGTGTGATTTATTGCAAACGTTGTAGGGGTCGCCGTCCTCGGCGACTCGCAGGCATCGTAGGAATTGCCTCTACAAAATCGAAGATAAATTCGGTCAAACAAATTACAATTTATTTTTTTGAGGTGAAAAAATGTTTAAAAGTGTTCAAATAAAGATGATATTAATAATTATTGCACTTGCAATATTAATGCTTGCAATACCAGGGTACATATATATTGAAAAAATAGGCGATTTAACACAAAATCCAGAATTACTAGAAAAAAATATTGCAACAGGAAAAATAGTCTTATCAATATTAACAGGAAGTTTTTTAATTATATCTACTATAATTCTTATATTTACATCTAAAAATGTAGTTTCACCAATTTCTAAATTAATAAAAAAAGTAGAAAGAATATCATCTGGAGATGAAACTGAACAAATAGAAATAAAAGAAGTAGACAAGGGAAAATCAAATACAGAAATAGATGAATTAGTAAAAGCATTTAATGTAATGACGGCAGGACTAAAAGAGAACTTAAATGAGGTAACAAGACAAAAAATGCAAATAGAAACAATTCTACTTCACATGACAGATGGAATTATAGCATTTAACATAGATGGCAGTATAATTCATATAAACCCAGCCGCAAGTAGACTTTTAAAAATAACGGCAGATGATAATACTTTTGATAAAATATTTAAAAAATTAAAAGTAGATATGAACATGGAAAAAATAATATATTTAGAAAATTGGACATCAACAGAACAAAAATTAAATATAGATGATATGTATGTAAATATGTTCTTTGCTCCATTCAAAGATGAAAATAATAGACCAGCAGGAGTTATGGTATTAATCCAAGATATAACAGAACATGTAAGACTAGATAATATGAGAAAAGAATTTGTAGCAGATGTATCGCATGAGTTAAAAACTCCACTTACGTCAATTTTAGGCTATTCGGAAACACTTGCAACAAGCGAATATGACAAGGAATTGCAAACAAAGTTCTTAAACGTTATATCATCAGAAGCGGTAAGGATGACTAAACTTGTAAATGATTTATTAACACTTTCTAAATATGATAATAAGAAAACAAATACAGAGAAAACAGAGTTTGACTTAGGGGAACTTGTAAAGCAAGCACAGGAAAACTTACAAATAGAAATGGACAAAAAACATCAAAAAGTAGAATGCTTTGTAACTGCAAATGTTCCAAATGTTTATGCAGATAAAGATGGTATAGAAAGAGTAGTTTTAAACATATTATCAAACAGCATAAAATACACAGGAGAAGGTGGAACCATAAAAATATATGTAGGATTTGTTTATAATGATGCATATATAAAAGTAATTGATAATGGAATAGGAATTCCAGAAGAAGATTTAAACAAGATATTTGAAAGATTTTATAGAGTAGACAAAGCAAGAACCAGAGCAATGGGAGGTACGGGATTAGGACTTTCAATTGCAAAAGAAATATTAGACAAAAACAATGGAAGAATTGATATAAAAAGCAAAGTAAATGAAGGCACAGAAGTAGTAATAACAATACCAACAAAAAGTAAATGAATTGGAATTTGTTTAATTGATGTGTGAGGTATGATGTGGGATTTATTGTAAACGTCGCCCCCTACAACGTTTGCAATATGTTTTTACCATAAATTAAAATATTAAAAATGAAA
>OLHG01001940.1_pt1 | contig 11748 bp, 5 predicted proteins | sample 1605971 | NCBI WGS metagenome assembly OLHG01 (sample SAMN03283289) | human gut metagenome | biome: human-associated habitat; material: feces | host: Homo sapiens | place: Peru | collected 2012 | reverse complement strand
CAGCAGCATCATTCCAAGAGACAACAAGAGTATTAACAGAAGCTGCAATAAAAGGCAAAACAGACGAATTAATAGGATTAAAAGAAAATGTTATTATAGGTAAATTAATTCCAGCAGGAACAGGAATGAAGAGATATCAGAATGTCCATATAAACACAGAGCAAGAAAATTTTGAAGAAAATACAGAAAATTCAGAAACATTGGTAACAGAACAAATAAACAAAGTTGCCGAAAATATAGCATCAGATTCTCAAGACGAAATAGCAGATGATATAATAGCAGAAGATAATTAATCATAAAAAATAATCCTCTTTGTTAAACAAAAAAGTTTAACGAGGAGGATTTTTTATGATATATGTGTTAATAGTAATAATACTAATAAAAACAATGTGTTAAAACATGTATACATTCCTAAATATTTACCAAAGTTTTTTGGCTGATGTTTTAGGAATTCTTTTAAAGTAATCAAACTAGCAAGAGAAGATATTATTATGCCAAGAGATCCAATGTTTACTGAGATTAATAAATCTTTGTAGTTTGTTGTAAACTTTGACAAGAATATGGCGGTTGGAACATTACTTATAAATTGACAAGATACTATTCCGGCAAGTAAAGTATCTTTTACTACAATTGTGGAAATGAAGTTTTTAATAGCATCAATTCTGGATATATTACCAGAGAAAACGAAAAATACACAAAATGTAGCAATTAAAGCATAATCTACCTCTTTAAATCGTTTTCTATCTACTATTAAAATAGTAAATATTACAATTGCTAAAGTAATTAAATAAGGTATAACTCTAAATATACTTAGTATAACTATAACAAATAAAGACATATAAATATAAAGCATTTTCTTATTTACTTTTATTTTAGCATTATTTCTAAGTTTTAGAGGTTCATTCTTTACAAAAGCACAGCATATGTATAAAAGAATAGCAACTGCTATAGATTGTTTTAATAAAATACCGAAGAATTCAGTAGTTCCTATATTATAATATGAATATAAATATAAATTCTGCGGATTGCCATAAGGAGTAATCATCCCACCCATATTAGCTGCAATAGTTTGCATTATAAATGTAAAAGCTAGATATTTATCATTTTTAGTAGAATGTAGCACAATATACGTGAGTGGTAGGAATGTTATCAATGACATATCATTAGCTACAATCATATCAAAGAAAAATGTACCAAATACTAATGAATAAATAACAGCTCGCCTTGTATGAAATAGACCAATCATTTTTCGAGAAACTAATTGAAAAATTTTAGTGCTTTTCAAACCTGCAACAACTGCTAGCATACAAAATAAACATACTAGAGTTGTAAAATCGAAATAATTTAAGTACTCTTTGTCCAAAGGAACAAAGAAACAAGTGACTATAGCTAGAACAATAGCAACACATAATACAGGTTCTCTTTTTATAAAATTAAATATTTTTTCTTTTGCTTTCATTATTATAAAAACTCCTTAAACAAATTATAATATACGACAAAACTAATGTCAATGAGAATAAATGTAAAGGAGCAAATAGGTATAGGGCAAATAAACATTGACAAGAAATAAAATAAATAATATACTAAATGTATATGAAAAATAAATTTGTGTATTGGTAAAATGAGACGAAAGAGGAATTCTCTATATTAATATAAATATGAATAAAAATAAAAAAATCTCATATATTTACAATGAAAACTTGTAATATGTGAGGTTTTTTATGTTTATAATAAATAAGAAAAGAATAATATTTTTATTTTCGGCAGTATTTTTGCCAATTGGAGTATTTATGTTTCAAATGACTAATAATCCTATAAGGAATCAGACAATTGAAACAATGTCAATGCCTGTTACTTCAAAGACAATAGTCTTGGATGCTGGACATCGGAGGAGAAGATGGCGGAGCTGTAAGTAGTAATGAAATTAGTGAATCAAATATAAATTTAAAAATAGTATTAAAGCTACAAAATTTATTAGAACAAAGTGGAGCAAAGGTAATACTAACAAGGTCAGATGAAAATGCAATTTATGATATAGATAAAAAAACATTAAGAGAAAAGAAAAATTCAGATATAAGAAATAGAGTGAAAATTGGAAATACATCATCAGCAGATATATTTGTTAGTGTGCATCTTAACAAAATTCCACAGAGTCAATATAGCGGGTGGCAAACATTTTTCAAAAAGAATAATGAAGATAGCAAGAAACTAGCTACTTGTTTACAAAATAATTTAAACGAGGCAATACAGAAAGAAAATAAAAGAGTACCTCTTCAAATTGATAGTGTGTATATAGTAAAAAAAGTAGAAATACCAATATCAATAGTAGAATGTGGATTTTTATCAAATCCAGAGGAAGAAAAAAACTTACAAGATGATGAATATCAAGATAGACTTGCTTGGGGAATTTATAATGGGATAATGAGTTATTTTTCTGAAAGTAAGTAGTAAAAAAATAAAATGTCTAATTTTATAAAAAAATGTTGAAAAAAATATTTTAATATGGTAATGTTATAATATAATATTTAGTTTGATTAAAACTGGATTAGATATGAAAGGGGGGAAAAATATGGACTATTCATACTATTATACTACAACAGACGTAAGTCCAGTAGCATCAGCTGGTGCAATGGCTACACTTGCTACAATGTTTGCAACATATGGATTAGTAATGGTTGCAGTTTATGTACTATTGATAATAGCACAATGGAAAATATTTACTAAGGCTGGAGAAAAAGGTTGGAAATCATTAATTCCAATTTATAATTTAGTAGTTTTATATAAAATAGTAGGATTATCACCTTGGTTACTATTAATTTATTTAACAGCAATTATTCCAGTAGTAGGATATATTGCAATACTAGTATTATCTATTATTTCTATGGTAAAACTAGGTCAAGCATTTGGTAAATCAAGTGGATTTATAGTAGGACTTGTATTATTAGGACCTATATTCCAAATGATTCTAGCATTCGGATCATCAGAATATGTTGGAAATGGTAAAGCAACAGCTACAAATACAAATGTACCAAATGACAATAATGTACAATAAAAATAAATGAAATGAATAAGTTTTCCACTTCTTGGAGAAAATATGTGTAAAACATATACCAAGGAGTGGATTTTTTTGAACGAAAAAAAGAGATTAAGTATAAAAGGAGCAATTTTAGATAAAGCACAACTAGAAAATTATCTAGAAAAAATTGCCTCTGACCATATATTAACAGAAAAATCTAGTAAAGAAACATATCCTTTGCCAAGATTAAAGGAGAATTTTTTTGTTATAAAAGAAGTATATAAATTACTAAACGAACAAATAAAACAATCTATCCCAATACATCAGGCAGGAGAATGGATTTTGGATAATTTATACATTATAGAAGAAGTTGTAAAAAGTATTTCAAAAGAACTTACTTTAAAAAAATATACAAATTTTTTAGGGCTTGCAAATGGAAGGTATAAAGGTTTTGCTAGAGTTTATGTGTTAGCAACAGAGATGGTTGCATATACTGACGGAAAAATAAATTCTGAGAACCTAGAAGAAATGTTAAAAGCATACCAAACCAAGAAAACACTTAGTATGAATGAGATATGGAGTATAGGATTATTTATTCAAATAGCATTAATTGAAAATATAAGAGAAATATGTGAAACAATTTATATGTCCCAACTGCAAAAATATAAAGTAGAAAACATTTTAGCAAAGTTTTTCGATGAAGAAAAAAAGAAAAATAGAGTACTTCAACTAAATAGAATATCGCAAATAAAAACTAATCAAATGAAAAATGCATTTGTAGAATATATGTCATATAAACTAAAAAAATACGGGAGTCAAGCTTATCCATATCTAAACATATTAGAAGAGGAAGTAGCAAAAACAGGCTCAGATATTTCGGAAATAGTAAAAAAGGAGCACTTTGATATTGCAGTAAAAAAAGTATCAATAGGAAACAGTATTATATCTTTAAAAACAATGTCAAGAATAAACTTTTTAGAAATCTTTGAAAGAATAAATAGAGTAGAAGATATACTAAAACAGGATCCAGTTGGTCAATATCAATTAATGGACGGAGATACAAAAACGTATTATAGAAACGCAATAGCCGAAATATCTAAAAAGACTAAAATATCTGAAATATATATAGCAAAAAAATGCTTAGAATTAGCAAAAAAAGAAGAACAAGGCGAAAAGAAAAAACATATTGGTTATTATCTAATATCAGATGGGAAGGAAGAACTTTTAAATAATTTACTAGACAAAAAGATAAAAATAAAAACAAATTATGAAAAAGCCAAAACTTATATAAAATCAATATGGGGAAGCAGTATAGTAATAAGTTTGTTATTCAGTATAAATATGTATTTTATACTGAATAATCAATGGTGGTTAAGAGTACTATTATCAGCTATTTTATTCTGCATAATAATTGTACCAATAGAAAATATAATATCAAAAATTACACAATACATCCTTAGCAAAATTGTAAAACCAAAACTAATTCCAAAATTAGATTTTCAAAATGGAATTCCAGAAAAATTTAAAACAATGGTTGTAGTTCCAACAATAGTAAAAAGCAAAGAGAAAGTTAAAGAATTAATGGGAAAACTCGAAGTCTATTACATTGCAAATAAAAGTGAAAACCTATATTTTACTCTTTTAGGAGATTGTAGTTCTGGAAGTAAAGAAATCGAAAACTTTGATGAAGAAGTCATAAGAGCAGGAGTAGAAGAGACAGAAAGACTTAATAAAAAATATGGAGAGAAATTTAATTTTATTTATAGAAAAAGAAAATGGAATGCAAATGAAGAATGTTACATGGGCTGGGAAAGAAAAAGAGGATTGTTAAATCAATTTAATGAATACTTATTAGGAAATATAGAAAATCCATTTAGAATAAGTACTTTTAAGAATATTGAAGAATTTAAAAATACACAATATATAATTACACTAGATTCTGATACAGATTTACCATTGAATTCAGCTCTAAAATTGGTTGGAGCTATGGCTCACATACTAAACAAACCAATACTAAACGATAACAAAGATTTAGTAATATCAGGACACGCACTGATGCAACCAAGAGTTGGAATAGGATTACTAGAAAGCAGAAGAAGTGTATTTACTCAAATCTATGCAGGAGAGGGAGGAACAGACTCTTATACAAATGTAATATCCAACACATATCAAGATAATTTTTATGAAGGAATATTTACAGGAAAAGGAATATATGATGTAAACACTTTTTCAAGAGTATTAGAAGGAGAAATAAGAGAAAACGCAGTATTAAGCCACGATTTGCTAGAAGGAAATTATTTAAGATGTGGTTTAGTATCAGACGTAATGCTGATGGATGGCTATCCAACAAATTATTTAAGTTTTAGAACAAGATTATATAGATGGATAAGAGGAGACTTTCAAATACTTCCATGGCTAAAAAGGACAATAGTAAACAAAAAAGGAGAAAGAAAAAATAACCCATTAGGCTTGCTAAGCAAATATAAAATATTTAGTAATATAGTCAGAAGCAAGGTCGAATTTTTTGCGTTAATGACAATTATATATTCTTTAATACTTGCAAAGATACTGAAATTAGAATTAATAAACTTTGCACTAATAGGGTTAGTAACAATACTAATTCCTGTTATCATAGATATTGTAAATGCAATTGTAAGTAAGAAAGAGGGAATAGTAAAAACTAAAAAATTTGTAAAAACGATAGATGGACTTAGCGCTAGTCTACTTAGAGGAATACTAGACTTCTTATTAATACCTGATAAAGCTTATATAACAACAAAAGCAGAAATAAAGACTATATATAGAATGACAAAAACTAAGAAATATTTATTAGAATGGACAACTTCAGAAGAAGCGGAAAAAACAGCAAAAACTGATTTAGTATCTTATTATAAAGAGATGAGAGCAAACTCAATATTAGCAATATTAGGATTAATAGCATATTTTTGTATAACAATTACAACACCAACATTTTTAGTGGAACTAGTAATATTAATTCTAAGCTTGTTATGGTTTATAACACCAGCAATAATGTGTCAAATAAGTAAGAAAAATGAACAAGCATTAGCAATAGAAAAACTAAACAAACAAGAAAAAGATTACATTATGGATGTAGGATATAAAACTTGGTTATATTTTAAAGAAAATCTAATTCAAAGAGGAAACTACTTGCCACCAGACAATTACCAAGAAGACAGAAAACCAAAAATAGTAATGAGAACATCGCCAACCAATATAGGACTTGCACTTCTTGCTGTAATGTCAAGCTATGATTTAAAATACGAGAATTTAGAAGATACGATAGAACTTTTGTACAAAATGATAAATACAATAAGCAATTTAGCAAAATGGAATGGACATTTATATAATTGGTATAATATAGAAACGTTAGAGCCACTTATACCAAGATATATATCATCAGTAGATAGTGGAAATTTTGTAGGATATCTTTATGTGTTAAAACAATTTTTATTAAAAGAGAAAGAAGAAATAGAAAACAATGAAACAATATCAAAGATAAATATAATGTTAGAAAATATTAAAAACATAATAGAACAAACAGATTTTGCAAAATTATATGACCAAGAAAACAGACTCTTTTCAATAGGATTTAACGTAGAGGATAATCAATTAACAGATTCTTACTATGATTTATTAGCATCTGAGGCAAGGCAAACAAGTTTAATAGCAATAGCTAAAAAGGACATTTCGGAGAAGCATTGGTACAATTTGAGCAGAACTTTGACAACATTAAATGGATATAAAGGATTAATTTCTTGGTCTGGAACATCATTTGAATATTTGATGCCAACAGTAAACATTCCACAATATTCAGGTAGCATATTAGATGAATCTTGCAAATTTATGATAATGAGTCAGTTAGAATATGCAAGAAGATTAGGAATACCATGGGGAATATCAGAAGCGGCATTTAATTTAAGAGATTTGAATAACAACTACCAATACAAAGCCTTTGGAATTCCTTGGCTTGGACTAAAAAGAGGATTATCTGACGAGATTGTCGTATCAGCATATGGTTCAGTACTTGCAATAAACGATTCACCAAAAGAGGTTTTGAATAATTTAAAAGTATTAGAACAGGAAAAAATGTATGATAAATATGGATTTTACGAAGCAATAGACTTTACACCAGGCAGAACAAAAAATGGATATACACCAGTAAAAACATATATGGCACATCATCAAGGATTAATATTATTGTCGATAAATAATTTGATAAATAAAAATATAATACAGAAAAGATTTATGTATAATCCAGAAATTCAAGCTGTAAATATTCTATTGCAAGAAAAAATGCCGGAGAATATGATCATAACAAAAGAAGAAAAAGAAAAGGTTGAAAAAATTAAATATCAAGACTATGAAAACTATACGCAAAGACAATACAATAAAATAAACGAAAACTTAAATATATCTAATGTAATAGCTAATGACAAATATACCATAATAATGGACCAGTTTGGAAATGGATATAGCAAGTACAAAAACTTGCAAGTAAATAGATACAAGGAAACAGACGAAGCACAACAAGGAATAATGTTCTATATAAAAAATATCAGAAACAAAAATATTTGGACCAATACGTATTCAATAATCGGAAAGAAACCGGACAAATATAATCTAGTATTTGCACCAGAGATGGATAAAATAATAAGAGTAGACGAAAGCATTGAAACAATAACAAAAACGATAGTAGATACAGATGAACCGGTAGAAGTAAGAAGATTAGAGCTAAAAAATACAGGAGCGATAGAAGAAATATTAGAAATTACAGGATTTATAGAACCTATAATATCTGACAAAATGCAAGACTATGCACACAAGGCATTTAATAACTTATTCTTATCATATGAGTACATTGACAGTACAAATACAATTTTAATAAAGAGAAAATCGCATACAGCTTCAGAACAAGATATCTATATGGCAGTAAATTTATTTGCTCAAAACAACACAATAGGAGAAGTTGAATATGAAATAGACAAAGAAAGATTTTTTGGAAGATGCAATTACAAGGTTCCAAAGGAAGTAGAAAATTCAATACCATTTAGTAGAAAAATTGGATATACAACAGATCCAATTGTTGCAATGAAACAAACCATAAATATAAGACCAGAAGAAACAACATATATAGACCTTATAATATCTGTGGGAGAAGACAGAGAAAATGTATTAAAAAATGTTGTTAGATTTACGAATAATGAAAATACTAAAAGAACTTTTGAACTTTTAAAAGCTAAGAGTGAAGCAGAAAATAGATATCTGGGATTAAAGGGAAAAGATATAGAAGTATATCAACAAATGTTGTCATATATATTATTTGCACCAAAAGTAGATATAAAAAAGAATCAGTATAATGAAAATGCTCAATATCCAGTATCAAATTTATGGAAATATGGAATATCAGGAGATTTGCCGATATTACTAGTAAAAATAAAAGACATTAATGATATAGATATAATCAAAGAAGTATTAAAGGCATATGAATTTTTTAGAGTTAAAAATATAAACATTGATTTAGTAATACTAAACGAAGAAAAAGAAAGCTATGAAAATTATGTAAGAGATGCTATACAAACTGCAGTATTAAACAAAAACCTAGCATATTTGTTGAATATTCCAGGAGGAATATTCTGTGTAGACAATGTAGACAGTAAAGATAAAAAGCTATTGGAAATGAGAGCAAACTTAATAATAAATGCAAGTTATAGTTCGCTGGAAATCCAAATGAAAGAAATAGAACACAAGATATTAGACAATGTGAAAGAAGTTGCTTATGACTCAAATAAGGAAATAAGTTTTGAAAACGAAACAGATACAGAAATGATACTAGACGAAAAAGAGTTAAAATATTTTAATGAATATGGTGGATTTACAAAAGACGGAAAAGCATATCAAATAAAAGTAAGTTCAAATAATACTTTGCCAACAGTTTGGAGTCACATTATAACAAACGGTAAATTTGGAACATTAACAACAGAAAATATGGGTGGATATACTTGGAATAAAAATAGCAAATTAAATAGAATAACGGCTTGGTCAAATGACCAAGTAACAGACACTCCTTCAGAAATAATATATATAAAAGATAAGGACACAAACAAGAAGTGTTCAGTCGGTTACAATCCAATGCATGATGAAAATGAATATTATGCAATTTATGGATTTGGCTATGCAAAATATATTCATACTTCTTCAAAGATAAAGCAAACAGTAGATATATTTGTGCCAGAAGAAGACAATGTTAAAATAAATTTATTAACATTAGAAAACAAAAATCCTCAAAGAAAAAATCTAAAAGTAGTATATTATATAAAACCTGTGTTGGGAGAAGATGAAATAAAAACCAATAAATATTTATATACAAATTTTAATACAGCATCAAATACGATATTTTTAAGAAATATAATGAATGAGAAGAAAGAAGACTCAATTTTTATAACATCTAGTGAAAAGATAAAATCTTATACAGGTAGCAAGAGCTCCTTCTTAAAAAATTCTGGAATAAGCTCTCCAGCTGGACTAGATCAAATAGAACTAAGCAGAGAAAACTCTTTTGGAAAAGATAGCATAATGGCCATAATGATAGATGTAACAATAGAAGCATTTTCAACCAAAGAAATATCATTTGTACTAGGAAGTGCAGAAACTAAAGAAGAAGCATTAGACATTGCATATAAATATTCAAATATAGGAAACTGCAAAAATGAATATGTAAATATAAAGAGATATTGGAGTGACCTAGTAAACAGATTACAAGTTAATACACCAATGGAATCTACAAATATTTTATTAAATGGTTGGCTAATATATCAAACAATCTGTGCAAGGCTATATGGAAGAACAGGATTCTACCAATCAGGTGGAGCGTATGGATTTAGAGATCAGCTTCAAGACACTATGGCTGTAAAATATATTGAACCAGAAATAGCAAGAAAACAAATACTAAAAAGTGCAAGACATCAATTCATAGAAGGTGATGTTGAACACTGGTGGCACGAAGAAACAAGTAGGGGAATAAGAACAAGAATTTCAGATGACTTGCTGTGGCTGGCATATGTAACAGAAGACTATATAAGCTTTACAAATGATTATCAAATTCTAGATGAAGAGATAAGCTATAAAGAAGGAAGAGTTTTAGTACCGGATGAAAATGAAAGGTATGATTTATACAAGGATTCTCAAACAAAAGAAAGCCTATATATGCATTGTATAAGAGCAATAGAAAAGGCGCTAAATTTTGGCGAGCATGGACTTCCTAAAATAGGAACAGGAGACTGGAATGATGGATTTAGTAATGTGGGTAGTAAAGGAATAGGAGAAAGTGTGTGGCTAGGCTTCTTCTTATATGAGGTATTAAAAAAGTTTGTATCAGTATGCAAATATAAAAACGATGACGAGAGAGCGGAAAAATATCTGGCAATAATGGAAAAATTAAAGAGAATATTAAACACAGAAGGATGGGATAGCAGATGGTACAAAAGAGCATTTACAGATAATGGAGAAACATTGGGAAGCTTGCAAAACGAAGAGTGTAAAATAGATAATATATCTCAAAGCTGGGCAACGATTTCAGAAGCAGGAGACAATGATAAAAAATATATAGCAATGGAAAGCTTAGAAAATCACTTAATAGACAAAGAAATAGGAATAATAAAATTACTAGATCCACCGTTTGAAAAAAGTAAATTTGAACCGGGATATATAAAATCATATTTACCAGGCACAAGAGAAAATGGAGGACAATACACACATGAGGGTTGTTGTTAACACCAGTTTTTTATAAATATTGATACTCTTACATAAAAAAGTTGTTTCGCTTTTGTAAAACAACTTTTTAAGATTACGAAAATTGTATCAAAAGTACTGAAGAAGTAATATTATTGGTACAAAATAATAAAAAATATAAAATGTGAAACAAATTTAATAAAATTTGATAAAAATGTTTCATATTTTTAATTTTTGTAGTATAATATAAATGTGAAACAAAATTAATAAGAAAACTTTAAAATGTTTCACATTTTAAAGGAGGTATATCATGGAAGAAAAGATGGAGATTATGAATCTTCTTCAAAATAAACAATTACTTGAACACGAATTACAAGTACTTACGTATGGTTCTGTTGAAATAAGAGAAAACAATTCAAATAAATATATTTATGTTCATTATAGAGAAGATGGTGTTGCTTTAACTAAATATGTTGGAGAATATTCAGATGAACTATATAATCTAGTACTAAATAATAGTATCAAAGCAAAAGAACTGAAAAAGCAAATAAGAGAAATAAATAAAAAATTAAAACAACTAAAATATAAAGAAGAAGAACTTTCTGAGAAAGTAGAACAAAATATTGACTTTGCTAAAAGGCATTTAGTAGATACAATTTATAAACAAGCAATATTAGAAGGTGTTGCAACTACATTTGCAGATACAGAAAGCGTCATTGAAGGTGGAAAAGTTAACAATATGACATCTGAAGATATTATGAAAATAGTAAATCTAAAACATGCTTGGGAATTTATATTAAACAAAAATGTTATACTAAGTGATACTAATTTTGCTTTATTATGTGAAATAAATAAAATAGTAGAAGAAGGCTTTTATTATTCAGCTGGTAAAGTAAGAAATGTTCCTGTTACAATAGGAGGAACACCATGGAAACCAGAGTTACCTATTGAAAGTATAATAAAAGAGGAATTAGAAAAAATCT
>OLHG01001938.1_pt1 | contig 11753 bp, 12 predicted proteins | sample 1605971 | NCBI WGS metagenome assembly OLHG01 (sample SAMN03283289) | human gut metagenome | biome: human-associated habitat; material: feces | host: Homo sapiens | place: Peru | collected 2012 | reverse complement strand
CACCAGCGCCCTGCTGCACAATATGTCAACCCTTGGCATCAGCATGAAGAGCATGACGAATCTGCTGTAATAAAACGCAAACTATTTCCCGGCCGGGTTTTCGTGAAACCCGGCCGGGAAATTTTTTATCCCGTTCACCCCCGGCACATCCAGCGAAGCAATTCGCATTTTGTGAGAATTTAGAACATTTTACAGCACAAATCCCCAACAATTCATCTTGCTTTTCCTTTTTCTCTGTGTTAAAATACGAGACAGTGTAAATGAAGCAAGCTCTTATTCTTGGGGGGATATCAATGGCGACAATTCGGGATGTGGCCGCCAAAGCCGGCGTATCTGTGACCACTGTGTCCAGAGTATTGAATAACAGAGGATATATCAGCCTGGAAATGCGTGAAAAAATTCAGGACGCCATCGACGCCCTGAACTACCGCCCCAGTGAGGTTGCCCGTTCTCTTTCCAGCAAACGCACCAATATCATCGGTGTGCTGCTGCCAACGCTGAATAATTCCTACTATCCCGCAATTGCCTCAGAGCTGTCCCGGATTCTTACGGAGAAGGGCTACAAAATGATGCTTTATGTAGCCTCCAATATTGACGATATGGCGCCGGAATACATCTCGATGCTGCGGGCCAACCGGGTAGATGGCATCATTGTGGCCCTGCGCAACAAGGCGGTAGGCAAGGAGCTCACCGCCGGAATGCCAATGGTATCCCTGTCCCGTTTCCGCGGAAACACCCACCCCACCATTCTGTGTGACGATGAAATGGGAGGGCGAATGGCGGCCCGGGAGTTGATTGCCTGCGGCTGCAAAAAGCCAACCATGGTTGGTTTCTTCCACAGCCACAATATTCCAGCCTATGCGCGCTTGACAGGCTTCCTCTCAGAAGTCCAGGAAGCAGGCCTTGAGGAACGGTCCGTACAGATTTTTGGCAGCGACCCCCACGCCGTGTTTGATCTTCTGACCGACACCGCCATAGCGCAATATCCGGATACGGACGGTTTCTTCTGTTCGGATGATGCGCTTGCCGCCTGCCTGATTCAAAAGCTCTATCGGCTGGGAAAGCGGATTCCCCAGGATGTCCAGGTCATCGGCTTCAACAGCACCTTTCTGTCCAGCTCTCTGACCCCATCCCTGACCAGCATCCGCCAGCCCATCGCCGAGATGTGCCAGGCGGCTGTGGAGTGCCTGCTGCGGCAAATTTCCGGCGAGCGAATGCGCGCCGAGGAGATCATCCTGCCTGTCACCCTGGACCGGCGGGAAAGCACCTTGCCCCACCGGGATTGATTTCAAAGCGCCCTATGCGAGAACGCATAGGGCGCTTTTTTGCTTTACAGGTCAATTTCCAGGCCATCCCAGGCCACCGTGCAGGGATTTGGGAGCCCGGCACGGTCCCACATGTCCTGCAGCCGCGCATGGTAGGCTGTGTGCAGATGGTTGATATGTGTCAAATAGATTCTGCTGTCATCCCGAAGCGTATTCATTTCCCGCAGCTCTTGGATGGTCGCCAAAGCAGTCGTATAGGAAAGATGCGTGGGATCTGGCATCGCATCCTCTCCATAAAGAAGGAATATCCCTACAGCTCCGCGCCCGAAATATATGGCGGGAAACGCAGCAGTGGCGATCGACAGTACAACCGCCATCATCCGTTTTTTGGAAGAAGCCGCATCGGCCATGCCCCCAAGAACGGGCTGGCAAATCAGCGCAATCAGCCCTGCCGTACCGGTAAGCAAGCCGATCTGCGTCTTGGTAAACCCCACCTCATACAGATACAGCTGGATATACTGATTGGTGGTCTGCGTCATGAAGAAGACGAACATAAATACAGCCAGATGACCGTAGGGGCTCAGCCGCCATGGCAAATATTTTTTGCCGTCTGCTGACATTTTTTCATTCAAATCGCCCTTATTCCGGGAATGCTCCCAACCTTTCCAGATGAAGCTGCCGCAAAGAAATAACCCTCGGCATCTTGGGATATAGCGACCGGCCGGGCCGAAATACTGCGCCAAAGTTCTGCCGCAGCTGCGCGGCAAGGGCACATTACAGAAGTGTACAGTTCTTTCAAAAAGGTATGCTTACGGCCATGGATTATTGCGTTTTCCACCCTTTTTCTGCTAAAATAGGAGCAGAAAAGGAGGCAGTGATTTATGGACGATCCTGTAAAAAAACAATACGAGGCCATGCGCAAGGCCAATGCCGCATTCCGGAAGGAATTCGGCGAGGAAATCAACAAGGCAATTCCTCTGTATGAAGACCCCACCCGGTATCCTGTGGAGCAGCTGGTAGAGCTTTTCAAATTCCAGTGGAACTTCAAGGAGGCCAAAACTCAGGAGGAAAAGGATGCGCTGAAAAAGGAATTTGCCGCCCGGCGGGATGCCATCCGGCTCCTTCCCAACGCCCCTGAGCGCGTCTATCTGTGGAACGAGGGCAATATGCCCACGCAGACGGTTTATACCGAAAATCCTGACCACCTGTATGACCACGAGCCGGATTTCCGCCCCTATTATCTGGAAATGCTCCTGCCTGCCGGGCAGAAGCCCCTGGCCGGTATCGTCCTCGTAGCCGGCGGTACCCACGGCGCCGGAACCATCAACGAGTGCTATGAGATTGGTCTGGAATTCAATGCCCTGGGCTATTCCTGCTTCATTCTGCAATGCAGGCCCAATCAGGGGCCATGGAGCCGCTTAGAGTCTGCTGTAGATGCAGCCCGGTGCTTCCAGCTGCTGCGGGGCAACGCCGAGAAATACAATCTGAATCCGGAACAGCTCGTTTACGCAGGCTTTTCCAACGGCGGCGTCACAGGCGATGCCTGTATTGAATTCTTTTCCGACCACCAGACGGTTGATCAGTATTTCCCGAGCTATATTCCGGATGAATATGACCGGCTGCCTGGCGCAGAAAACGCATTCCTGTGCATCTACGGCGCACGCCATCTGGGTACCGTACTGACCCGGGAGGACTTCCCCAATGTCCCCACCTTCTTTGCCATTGGGCGGAAGGATTTCGGCTGCATTGCCAATATGAAGGGCCTTCTGCCGAGCCTCTGGGCGCAGAACGTCCCGGTGGAGATTCACACCTTTGCCGGACATCCCCACGGCTATGCGGGCTGGAAAATCATCGATGGCAAGGGTGACTACAACTTCGACCTGTGGGTAACCCATGCGGATGTCTTCCTGCGGGACCTCTTCCATGGCTACGACCCCGACTTAAAAGGCTGATTGATACGCAAAATTCCCCCGGTGGCTTGTCCACCGGGGGAAACTCTTTTGGGAGAAATTCAGGTCAGATATCCTGCTCAGTAAGCCATTCCGCGCACAGCTGCGCCCAGTGGGCCACATGGGGAATGTCCATGGACAGGTCGTTGGCCCCATCTGCCAGGGCCAGGCCGTGAACCCCCTCCGGGAAGCAGTGCAGCTCAAACGGCACCCCCGCCATGGTCAGGGCATAGCCGGTTGCAAAGGCGTTTCTGGGATCATCGCTGTTGGTCTGCCAGATAAAGAAGGGGGGCGTATCACAGGTGATATTGGCCTCCGGAGACAGCAGCAGCCGCTGGCGGCGGGTAATGGGAATGCCGCCCATAACCCCACGGGTCAGCACCTCTTCCGGATCGCCGAAGGGGTTCATGAAAAAGCCGCCGGGGTAGGCAACCACCGCAAAAGCGCCATAGCCCAGAACCGCTGCATCCGGCCGGCAGGAAATGCGCTCCACCGGATCTTCCGCCTCCGGGTCACCGCAGTCATACACGGTGGCGCAGTTGGCACTGAGCATCCCACCCGCCGAGAAGCCCATCACAGCCACACGCTGGGTAATGCCCAGCTCCTCGCTGTGCAGCCGCAGCAGCCGAATGCACCGCTGCATATCGTCAATGGCATCAAAGCGGCTATAGGGGGCCAACCGGTAGGTTAGAATCGCGCAGTTGAAGCCCGCGTCGGCAAAGTATTTGGCAACGTGCATTCCCTCGCAGCCGGTGCGGCTTTCAAAGCCGCCGCCGTGGGCCACGACAATGGTTCCGCCTTTCCGCTCCGTTCCCTGGGCCGGGACAAAAATCATAGAAGGCTGCGGCTGCAGGGGGTCGCGGTCATCATAGCCGGGTGCGCCCTTTTCCCACAGGGGAATCTGCTGAAAGCGGGCAATGGCCGCATTCCAGATTTTCTTATTTCCCTCCAGGTCAAAACTGCCGTCCGGCTTGCGATGCTTGGACACATGGCGGATAACGCTCTTTTCTGCCACAACCTGGGCCAGAATTTCATAATTGCCCTGATACATGCTCTGCACATTCCTTTCAGATCACAAACTGTTCCATATAGCGCTTGCTGAGCACCAGGGAATCCAGGATTTTCTGCCGGCTGTCTTCAAAGGCCCGATCCTCCACCTCAATGCAGGCAAAGCCATCGTAGCCGATGTCCGTCAGGGCGGAAACATACTGCCCCCAGTTCACATCCCCGAGGCCGGGAATTTTGGGGCTCATATAATCCAGCGGATATGCCAGAATGCCCACCTGATTCAGCCGGTCCCGCAAAATCTTGATATCCTTAAAGTGAACGTGGAAAATCTTATCCCGGAAGGTGTACAGCGGGGCAATATAATCCATCATCTGCCACACAAAATGGGAGGGATCGTAGTTGAGCCCCAGATAATCGCTTGGCAAGCGGTCGAAAACCGCCTTCCAGATTGCGGGCGTACACATCAGATTCTGTCCCCCGGGCCACTGCTCCGGCCCGAAAAGCATGGGGCAGTTCTCAATGGCGATCTTTGTTTTGCAGTCCTCTGCCAGACGGATTATTTCCGGCCAGACCTGCTCCACCAGCTGCAGGTTCTCTTCCAGATTTTTGTTCTGATCCCGGCCGATGAAGGTGGTCACCATGCAGATGCCCAGCTTGGCACTGGCACGGATCACGTTTTTCAGGTGGTCAATATTGGCCTTTCTGCGGGTCAGGTCCCCGTCTAACGTATTGGGATAGAAGGCCAGCGAAGAAATGGTGACCCCCTTTTGGGCACTGTAGTCCAGGATATGGCGGCAGTAGGCATCGTCCAGCAGAACCCGCTCCGCATCAATATGGCTGACGCCTGCATAGCGCCGCTCCGCTTTCCCCGCAGGCCAGCAGGCAGCCTCCACGCAGGAAAAGCCCATTTCCGCAGCGGTATCCATCATTTCCTCATAGGTCCAGCCGTCCAAAATGGATGTGATAAACCCCAGCTTCATTTTGCTTCCTCCTGTCCACCCAGCAGAACCTCCCGGCCCGTTTCGCCGGAACGGTAGATTGCCTCCAGAATCTGGGTCACGGTAAAAGCCTGTTCCGGCTTTACCAGAGGCTCCGTATCGTTGAGAATGGCCAGAAGCCACTGCTTCGCTTCTTCATAGCCGGGGTCTCCGGAAGCGCCTTCGAAGAAGGCTACTCCGCCGCCGCCAACCATACGTTCCTCCGTCAGAATGCCGTTGCTGCCCCGATTGTAGATGAGTTCATCCTTTTCATAGCTCATTCCGGACCGAATTTCCGCACCGGCAAGCGTACCGCAAAGTGTTGTGGATGCTTCCCGGGAATCCAGATAGTTCAGCGCCCAGGAGGCCTCCAGATTGATTGCCGCGCCATCCTCCATGCGGATCATGCCAAAGGCAGAATCCTCCACCTCGTAGGTCTCCGGATTCCAGGGGCCGAAGGCGTTGCCCTCTGTCGCCTGAGGCAGACGGCCCAGCTTGTAGAACACGGAGCCCGTGACACTCTTGGGCTTATAGTTGTCCATCATCCACAGGGTCAGGTCCAGCGCGTGGGTACCGATATCAATCAGCGGGCCGCCGCCTTGCAGCGCCTTGTTAGGAAATACGCCCCAGGTAGGAACCGCCCTGCGGCGGGTTGCCAGGGCTTTGGCATAGTAGATTTCTCCCAGCTCTCCCTTTCGGCAGGCCTTATAGAGCGCCTGCACCTCGGGGCGGAACCGGTTCTGATAGCCAATGGTGAACTTCTTTCCGCTCTTTTTCCAGGCATCCAGCATAGCCTGGGCATCGGCAGAGGTGCTGGCCATAGGCTTCTCGCACATAACGTGCTTCCCTGCCTGGAATGCCGCCACGGTAATGGGACTGTGGAGTACATTCGGTGTCAGCACATGGACCACATCAATGTCCCCATTGTCCAAAAGCTCCCGGTAGTCCGTGTAAATCTTCGCATCCGGGCTGCCGTATTCCGCCCGGGCCTTCTCTGCCCGTTCCGGAATAATATCGCAGAACGCCGTCAGATCGCACAGGTTTTGCAGCTTGTGCAGGGCCGGAAGGTGCTTGCCGTTGGCGATACCGCCGCAGCCAATGACACCGATCTGCAATTTGCCGTTTTTCATAGTATACTCCTCCATTCAAAATATCTATCAGGGGAATCGCTGTCCAAGCCGTTTCCGGCAAATGTCAAAAGCCATCAGAGCCTTGCCAGATACCGGCGGTCTTCCAGAATGGTTGTGAAGGGATCTCCGGTATAGGCGTATTCCCGCTCCACAATGTAGGCCTGAACGCCTTGGGCATCCGCGGCTTTTTTCAGCTCCGGCATATTGATGATTCCATCCCCCAGACGGCAGTTGACCTTCTGGTGCTCCTCAAAAATGGCCTTTTGCTCCGGCGTGAACATAGGCCGTCCATCCGGCCCCCGCCGAACCTGCTGGAAAAGGCTGTGCAGGTCATCCTCAGGTCCGAAAACGCGGGAGGTTTCCTTCACATGGATCAGCTCAAAGCGCCCGGCATGTGCCCGAATAAAATCCGCCGCATTTACGCCTGCCCGCCAGGCCCAGGCGGCGTCCAGCTCAAAGGTTACCAGCGCCGGGTCTGTATTGTTCAGGAAAATATCGATGACCGTTTCGTCTCCGTATCGGTCAAAATCATTGTTGTGGTTGTGATAGCCGTATTTCAGCCCTGCGCGCCGGGCCTTTTCTCCCAGCGCATTCAGCGTCTCCGCCGCCCGGTAGGCCTCGTCCCGGGAATGTACCGGAATGCCGGGGCAGACAATATAGCGGCAGCCCGTGTCCGGAAGATAGGCAAGCTGTCCTTCCGTGTCCTCCACATTGACATGGGCACTGATGACCCCCATTCCCTGGTCTGCCAGAAAACGCTTCAATTCCTTGGGGCCATAGCCGCCGTAAATGCAGTTGAAAAGCTCCAGGCCCTGATACCCGGCCTCCCGGGCCATATGCACATAGCCGTCAAAATCCTCCCGGATTTTTCCGGCAAAGGAAGCGGTAATCAAATATACTTCATCCATAGCGCTGCCTCAATCAAAGTAGATAGTTTTGCCCGATGCGGCCGATGTATAAATCGCATCGAGGATTCTGGTGACCGTCAATGCCTGCTCCGGCGTTACAAAAAGCTCCCCCTGCCCACACAGCGCATCCACCCAGATCCGGGCCTCGGCTTCCTGGGGCATCTCCATGGGATTCCGGTCGATCAGTCCGGGAACCGGCATCCGGAAGCCGCGGGTTGCAATTTTGCTGTCAATCTGGCGGCCTGCAATGACATGGTTGGCAATCACACCGTTGTAGGTATCAATACCGCCCTTGGTGCCGCAGAGCCGGACCATTCCCTCATGCGGTGTCAGATTCATAGCCCAGGAGCAGCGAATATTGATCAGCGCCCCATTCTTCATCCGGACAAAGCCAAAGGCAGAATCTTCCAGCTCGTATTTTGCGGGATTCCAGGGGCCAAAATCATTGGCCATTTCATCAACGGATGCCACAGGGCCGATCTTTGCGAAGCTGGCGCCCGTCACACTGGCCACCTCGTAATTGTTCATCATCCACAGAGTCAGGTCCAGCGCATGGGTCGCCATATCAATCAGGGGGCCGCCGCCCTGCTCGGCCTTATTGGTGAAAACGCCCCAGGTTGGAATGCCCCGACGCCGCCAGGCCGTGGCCTCGGCGTAGTAAATATCCCCCAATGCGCCGGTGTCCACATAGGCCTTCATTGCCCTGTTGTCATCCATGTGGCGGTACTGGTATCCGATGGTCAGGAGCTTTCCGGTGCGCAGATGGGTTTCGTACATTTTCAGCGCATCGGCATAGGTTGCTGCCATGGGCTTTTCGCAGATAACATGTTTACCGGCCTCCATAGCGGCGCAGGAAATTTCACAATGCTTCACATTGGGCGTCAGCACATGGACAGCGTCAATCTCCGGGCAGGCCAGCAGCTCACGGTAGTCCGTGAAAACCTTGGCCCCGGGACAGCCATACTTCTGCCGGGCCTCCTCCGCCCGCTCCGGGATAATGTCACAGAATGCATACAATTCCACACGTGCTCTCTGGGTGGCCATGCCGGGCAGGTGCTTATCCATCGCAATGCCGCCGCAGCCGATGAATCCAATTTTTAGCTTTTCCATGTTCGCTTCCTCCGTTCAAAATATTGGGGCAACGGGTTTTCCATACTCATTGTATTGGAAGCAGGTTGTTTTCTCTATCAAAAATGGAAGCAGCGTTTTTGATTTTGATGCAATACAGACCACTTTTTTGAAAGTCAATTTCCGAAATATTGCTGAATTTAACCATCTTCCTCTCCCCAAAAATTATCAAAAATACCCACAGTCTGCGAAAGCGGCAAGCCGTGGGTATTTCACATATTTTCGGGCGCGCTTCAGTCCGCCAGCAGGAAGCTGTACATATCCTCAGACGGGACATAGGTTACAGGCACCCGGTGCTCTACCAGATCTCCAATCCACTCCTGGGCATACTTCATGCCCAGCTCTTCCCAGTTCAGGTGGCCAAGGTTGATCATCGCTTTGGTGCGCCCCTGCTGGATTGCATCCCGGACATAGGACAGCACCGTCCAGTCGATAATCTCTCCGGGGATGATCACATCCGCCTTCTCCTCCAGCGTCCGGATGATCTGCACGCTGTATTCCGCAGGGCTGCCGTCCCTGTGCTTCAGGCCATAGTCCGAGGGGAACAGATGGCCCACCAGGGCGATGGAACGGATTTTGTCCTGGGGTCTGCCGATATAGCGCACACCGTTCATACCAATAGAACGCATCAAATGGCGGCACAGCTCCTCCACGGTCATCTCCGGGACCTCCACCAGGAAGTGGGCAAAGCAGCCCGTATTCCGGTCCACGACCGCCTGCTTTTCCCAGCCGAGATATTTCAGCACGCCGGTAAAAATGCCGTCGGGGTTGTGGCAATGCATATGGTCATGGTCTCTCCAAATGGCAATTCCGGCCTCATCCAGCAGCTTTTTCTTCTCTTCATAGACCTCGTTGGGGAAATCCTCAAACCATCCCGGCCCGTCCTGGGAGGTGTAAAACGTGGGCTCATGGACAATCAGCAGATTCGCACCCAGCCGGGCCGTTTCCCGGATCACATTGACGGTGGGAACCAGGGCCGTTACAATGCCTGTGCATTCCGCCTCGGGATCGCCGCATTTCCAGTTGTCGCAGCCATCATAATTCGGCAGATTGGGGTGGTAGGCTAGAATTCGTTCAACGACTTCACGGTTTTTCATAGAGATATGCCTCCTTTTTTCCTTTTTTCTTTATCATACCAAACGTCTGCCGCCGATTCTTTTCTTTCTGTAGCTCTCTTTTTTGAAAAAGTGGTCTCCTTTTCCGGTGACACAGAATACAATTGTGAAGAAAAACGCAACACAAGCAAAAGGCATCTGCCTTCCAAGCGGCTATAATGGGGCTATAAACATACAAAGGAGTGCTGCACCATGTCCCTTCTTCATGTAGAATTCTATTCTCAGGCGCTGTCCAGCCAGGCCCATTTTACCGCGGTTCTTCCCAATGACGTTCCGCCCCTGGCGGTGGATTCCCCCCACCACAAGCGCCCGCCCAAGGTGCTGGTGCTGCTGCACGGCTACAGCGGCTGCGAATCCGACTGGACCACCGGCTCTTCCATTCGGGAGCTTGCCGCAGAATACAATCTGGCAGTGCTGATGCCCGCAGCAGGAAACAGCTTTTACCTGAACGGAGAGGCCACAGGCACCCGCTATGCGGACTTCGTAGGCAAGGAGGTGCCGGAATTTGCCGCCCGGGCCTTTGGGCTGGATATCTCCCGGGAGAACACCTGGATTGGCGGGCTGTCCATGGGCGGCTTCGGTGCCCTGCATACCGCGCTTCAATTCCCGGAGCGCTTCAGCAAGGTTATGGCCCTGTCCAGCGCTTTGATTATCCATGAACTGCCGGAGATGAAGCCGGAAACCGGCAACGCCATGGCAAATTATGCCTACTATCGCAGCACCTTCGGCGACCTGAAAACCGCACCGACCCGGGACTGCAATCCAGAGGTTCTGGCCGATGGGCTGATTGCCCAGGGGGAGGCAATCCCCGCCATCTTCATGGCCTGCGGCACGGAGGATTTCCTGTACCAGCCCAACTGCGCATTTCACGACTTCCTGACCGACAGAAAAATTCCCCACGTCTACCGGACGGCTCCCGGCATCCACAACTGGAAATTCTGGGAAGCCAACCTGGAGCCTGCCATCCGCTGGATGCTGGAGCTGGAGGACTGACGTTTGAAAAAAATCACCTATTCCCAGGCGGCGGACCGCCTGCAAACCTTCGGAAGAACCTGGTACGACCGGGCCACTGACACACTGTATACGAATTTCACCTGCGGCGGCTTCCGGCTCCGCTTTTCCGGGTCTGTGCTGGCCGTTCAGTTTCGCGCAGAGCCGGATACCATGGTGCCCCCCGGCGCACCGGTAAATGCCGCACAGCCGCCCAAGGAGGACTGGCCCTTCATCGCCGTCTTTCTGGACGGTGCTCAGGAGCCACAGAAAAAAATCCGGGTTCGGGACGGCGAGACGGTAACGGTCTTCCTCTCGGAAGCCCCTGAAACCCACACCATCCAGATCGTCAAGCTGACGGAGAATTTCCGCACCGCTCTGGGCCTTGCCGGTTTCCTGACGGACGGCACTCTGCTGCCCATAGAGCGGGAGCAGCGGGATGTGATCGAACTGATCGGCGACTCCATTACCTGCGGCTTCGGCAATGGCACCTCTGACCCCAGCCATGAGTTTGCCGCTGCAGAAGAGGACGGCTGGATGACCCACGGTGCCATTGCGGCCAGAAAGCTGAACCTGGAGCCCCGCTTCATCAGCGTCAGCGGCATTGCCACCGCCGGTACACCCTTCCCGGGCTTTTACGCAATGCGGGACCTTTACCCTTATTCCGACAGAATCATCCAGGAAAAGCTGGCCGCAGAACGCGGCGAGGAAGCGGAACTGGAAAAATATGATTTTTCCGCAAAGCCTGCCCGTTATATCGTCCTGAATCTGGGCACCAATGATGCCAGCCAGATCTATTTCAGTCCGGACAAGCAGCGCGCCACAGAGGATTTCCGATCGAACTACAAGGCTTTTGTTCAGGAAATTCGCGCACTGAATGGGCCGGATGCCGCCATTGTCTGCGCGCTTGGGTGCATGGACTACTATCTTTTCGACGAGATATGCAGCATTGTGGATGCTATCCGCAAGGAAACCGGCGACCGTCGGCTTTTCACGCTGAAATACAACAAAATGATGCTGAGCGGCCCGGATGTAGGCGGCTGCATGCACCCCAGCATCTATCGGCAGGAACGCATGGCTGAGGACCTGATCAGCAAGCTGCAAGCATTGATGCAGGAATGCCTATAACCCAAACCAAACAGCCCTATCATAATCAAGCAGCCCTACCCGGTGCTTCCGGATAGGGCTTAGACTGTCGAAAAACCCCTTACGGGCTTTTCTGACAAGTTTTTGCAGTCTGCTGCGCGCATAATTTGTGTGCCTGCGGCACACAAATTCTACAC
>OLHG01001933.1_pt1 | contig 11762 bp, 8 predicted proteins | sample 1605971 | NCBI WGS metagenome assembly OLHG01 (sample SAMN03283289) | human gut metagenome | biome: human-associated habitat; material: feces | host: Homo sapiens | place: Peru | collected 2012 | reverse complement strand
CGATGGTGATTATCTGAACGAAGGTCTCATCAGCCAGAAAGAAGGGTTTGGAGGAAGAGGCGTTGTTTACGACACCTATGAATGGAGCTTATAATATTGATAGTTAAAAGTTGATAGTTTATAGCAATCTTGCGAACGGCTAAGCCCTATAAACTATCAACTTTTAACTATAAACTAAATCAGTATAACCGTCACACCACGAGCAGCCTGCGCACCCATTACCAGTGCCTGCTCAATATCGGCAGTCTTGGAAGGACCACTGATGAAAGTACCGAAATTGTACTTCGGATCCATCTCAATACGGGCATAAGCCTCATGCATATTGTTCACAATCTTGGATTTTTCGAGGAAAATCACAAGATATTCCGAGATGAAAAGCACCGCTTTCTCCTTCATGGTCTGAGGAATCCAGACGCAGCCATTCTCGGCAACACCCACTTCACCACGAACAATACCCACATCAGTACCATTCAGGTCATTAGCCTCAGCCACCGTATCAGGATTCTTCTGGGCAATCGTGATTTCTGGCAGATGAGAAGCAAAGACCTTGGCTTCCGGATAAGCCTTCTTCACCAGCTCATCCAGACTCTCACCCTCCTTCGCTTCTATCACATGGCCACCTACCGATTCCGTCATCTCAATAAACTGTTTCAGCGTATCCTCATACTGGATACCCTTCACATCTACGGCAGGCATATCGAATTGAACATGCGTATTCTTACGCAACTTGTTCAGGAAATCTTCTTTCTTCATTTTACTTTTCCCTCCTTCCATAATTGATGAAAACTCTTCTTTGCAAACTCAGGCATGGCGTGACCGATGCCCCAGGCATTCCAATTGCTGAAGTGCGTGCAGCATTCAGGAATCAGGTTGGCGAGTGGCGCAAACTTCAGGGCTGTGGTGTAGAGCGCAGGACGGTCGAAGAGATACTTCATTCCATTCGACATCGCCTTCTTCACAGGATCTGCCTTGCCCAACTTCTCCAGACTCTGGCGCCATACGTAAATCTGCGAACCTGGTCCTACCTTGGAAGGGCAGACATTGTCGCAAGACAAGCACAAGGTGCAGGCAGAAACATTGTCGCTGTACTTCTGAGGATTCTTCAGCATACCCAGGTTCACACCAATAGGACCCGGTATAAAATAGGTGTAACTGTAACCGCCTGAACGACGATAAACCGGACAGGTATTCATGCAGGCACCGCAGCGCATACACTTCAACGTCTGCCAGTGGTCCTTATCAGCAAGAATATCGCTTCTGCCGTTATCCACCAATACTACATGCATCTCGGCACCCGGACGAGCCTGGCGGAAATGAGAAGTGAAGGCGGTGGTAGGCTGACCGGTTCCGCAGCGGCAAAGCAGGCGCTGGAACACAGCCAATGACTTATAATCAGGAACCAGTTTCTCAATACCCATCGCTACGATATGGAGTTTAGGCATGGAAGTGGTCATATCCGCATTACCCTCGTTGGTGCAAACCACGCAATCGCCGGTGGCAGCCACACCGAAGTTGCAGCCGGTCATACCTGCTCCAGCTTCCATAAACTGGTCGCGGAGATGATGACGGGCACAGCGGGTCAGGTAAGTAGGATCATAGTTGCCGATTTCCTTGGAGATTCCCTTCTCCTCGAACATCTTTCCTACCTCCTCACGCTTCAGGTGGATGGCAGGCATCACGATATGGCTAGGCTTCTGACCCAGAAGCTGGATGATGCGCTCACCCAGGTCGGTCTCCACCACGTCAATGCCGTGCTGCTCCAGATAAGGATTCATCTCGCACTCCTCGGTGAGCATCGACTTCGACTTCACCATCTTCTTCACGTTATGATCTTTCAGGATACCGAGCACAATCTCATTAAATTCCTGTGCATCCTTTGCCCAGTGAACCTTCACCCCGCGGCTCTCCAGGTTCTTGGAAAACATATCGAGATAATCGGCGAGATGGGTAATCGTGTGCATCTTGATTTCAGACGCATGCTCGCGGAGGTCTTCCCACTCAGGAAGTTCCTGCGCCATCTTATCTCTCTTCTGACGAACAGACCAGAAGGTAGCGTCGTGCCAGGTGGTCTTCTCTACGTTCTGCGTAAACTTCGCAGCTCTCTTGGAATGTTCTGTACTCATAGTCCTGCAGCTAATATTTGAACAACATGAATAAACTTGATCGGCATCTTCTCTTTCTTGGCGATTCCAGCCATGTGCATCAGACAGGAAGAATCCGGTCCGGTAACAAACTCAGCGCCTGTAGCCATGTGGCGCTTGATCTTCTCCTCGCCCATACGGGTAGAAACGGCAGGTTCCTCAATAGAGAACATACCGCCAAATCCGCAGCACTCATCCTTGCGCTCCGGTTCGTGGATGGTAATGCCTTCCACCATATTCAACAGGTCGATAATCTTGTTGAAAGGCTTGATGTGGCGCTCAGAAGGAGATGACAATCCCAGTTCGCGCACACCGTGACAACTGTTGTGTACACTCACCACATGCGGGAACTTGCCCGGCACATGATCCACCTTAAGGACATCGTGAAGGAACTCCACAACATCCATGATTTTCTTTGAGGAAATACACTCGTGCTTACCCTCAAGGATTTTAGGATAATACACCTTTACGTAAGCGGCACATGAGGCAGAAGGAGCTACGATATAATCGTAATCCTTGAACAGTTCATCAAATTTCTCTATGACCTTCTCCGACTTGTCCTGAAAACCCGCATTAGCCATTGGCTGGCCGCAGCAAGTCTGTTTTTCGGGATAACCCACGTCTAGTCCGTAATGCTTAAGCAACTTGTATGTAGCCACACCCGCTTCAGGGTAAAGGGCATCCACATAACAAGGGACGAATAATCCGACTTTCATTGTTGTTATATTTATCTTGTTTGCTATTTTTTATTCTTTTTCTACATGACTAAAAGCCGCTGCAAAAGTAACAAAATAATTGCAAAAATACGACATTCTAGAGAAGAAATAATAATAATTGATGTTATTTAACTGTAAAGATTTGCAGAAAATTTGGAATAATCAAATAAATAGCGTAACTTTGCAACTAGAAATAAAGTGTCTACCATTTGTGAACTAACGCAAATACAGTTTAGTTGCTAAAAACATAAATAACAAGACATATAAAGAACAAACTTATAGTTATATAAATGATGAAGAAACAGCTTAAGAAAGTCCTCGTTCTGGGTTCCGGTGCTTTGAAGATCGGCCAGGCAGGTGAGTTTGACTATTCCGGTTCGCAGGCTCTCAAGGCTTTGCGCGAGGAGGGTATTAGTTCCGTCCTCATTAATCCAAACGTTGCTACAATTCAGACAAGTGAAGGTATTGCTGACAAGGTTTATTTCTTGCCGGTGACACCTTTTTTTGTAACTGAAATTATCAAGAAGGAGCGCCCAGACGGCATCATGCTGGCTTGGGGTGGACAGACGGGTTTGAACGTTGGTACAGAACTTTACCTCAACGGTGTGCTCAAGGAGTACGGTGTGGATGTGTTGGGTACCTCTGTAGAGGCTATCATGAACACAGAAGACCGCGACCTCTTCGTGAAGGAGCTCAACAAGGTTGACCTCAAGGTTCCTGTAAGCCACGCTTGCGAGAACATGGAGGAGGCTGTGGCTGCGGCACGCAACATCGGCTACCCTATCATGATCCGTTCTGCCTACGCGCTGGGTGGTCTCGGTTCTGGTGTCTGCAAGACCGAAGAGGAGTTCAAGGAGATTGCTGAATCTGCCTTCACTTTCGCACCTCAGGTACTCGTTGAGGAGAGTCTGAAGGGATGGAAGGAGATTGAGTTCGAGTGCATCCGTGATGCGAACGACCGTTGCTTCACCGTTGCCTCTATGGAAAACTTCGACCCACTGGGTATTCACACAGGTGAATCTATCGTTGTGGCTCCAACCTGTTCTCTTACCGACGAGCAGGTGAAGATGTTGCAGGACATCGCCGTGAAGTGCGTCCGTCACCTCAACATCGTGGGTGAGTGCAACATCCAGTATGCTTTCAATGCTGAGACCAACGACTACCGTATCATCGAGATCAATGCTCGCTTGAGCCGTTCTTCTGCCCTTGCTTCTAAGGCTACCGGTTATCCTCTCGCTTTCGTTGCAGCCAAGATTGCCCTCGGTTATACGCTCGACCAGATTGGCGAGATGGGTACTCCTAACTCAGCTTATGTGGCTCCATCACTCGACTATATGATCTGTAAGATTCCTCGTTGGGACCTTACCAAGTTTGCCGGTGTAAGCCGCAAGATTGGTTCTTCCATGAAGTCTGTAGGCGAAATCATGTCTATCGGCCGCTCATTCGAGGAGATGCTCCAGAAGGGTCTCCGTATGATTGGTCAGGGAATGCACGGTTTCGTAGGCAACGACCACACCAAGTTTGATAACCTGGATGAGGAGCTTTCCAACCCTACCGACCTCCGTATCTTCGCCATCGCCCAGGCTTTGGAGGAAGGCTACACCATCGAGCGCATCGAGGAGTTGACCAAGATTGACCCTTGGTTCATCGAGCGCATGAAGAATATCGTAGATTACAAGCACAAGCTTTCTGAATATAATACTCTGGAGGAGATTCCTGCCGAGGTATTGCGCGAGGCTAAGGTATTGGGCTTCTCTGACTTCCAGATTGGCCGCTTCGTATTGAAGACTCAGAACACCAATATGGAGAAGGAGGTGCTCGCAGTTCGTGCCCAGCGTAAGAAGCTGAACATTCTGCCTGCCGTAAAGCGCATCCCTACTGTGGCTAGCGAGCATCCTGACCTCACCAACTATCTCTACATGACATACGCCGTAGAGGGTTACGACATCAACTACTACAAGAACGAGAAGTCTGTCATCGTTCTCGGTTCGGGTGCTTACCGCATCGGTTCTTCTGTAGAGTTCGACTGGTGTTCAGTAAACGCCATCAATACAGCCCGCAAGTTGGGTTACAAGTCAATCATGATCAACTACAACCCGGAGACCGTATCTACCGACTACGATATGTGCGACCGTCTCTACTTCGATGAGCTTTCATTCGAGCGTGTACTCGATGTCATCGACCTGGAGTCACCACGTGGTGTGATTGTTTCTGTAGGTGGTCAGATTCCAAACAACCTGGCTATGAAGCTCCATCGCCAGTCTGTGCCAATCTTAGGTACATCTCCTGTCAACATCGACCGTGCCGAGAACCGCGGTAAGTTCTCTGCCATGCTCGATAAGTTGGGCATCGACCAGCCTAAGTGGAGCGCCCTCACCTCTATGGAGGATGTTCAGAAGTTCATCGACGAGGTAGGCTATCCTGTTCTCGTTCGTCCATCTTACGTTCTTTCCGGTGCAGCCATGAACGTTTGCCACGATGATGATGAGTTGCGTCGCTTCCTGGAGGCAGCTTCTGAGGTTTCTAAGGAATACCCAGTAGTTATCTCTCAGTTCATGACAGAGACCAACGAGATTGAATTCGATGGTGTTGCCCAGAACGGTGAGATTGTAGAGTATGGTATTTCAGAGCACGTAGAGTATGCAGGTGTTCACTCTGGTGACGCTACCATGACCTTCCCAGCTCAGCAGATTTCCTTCGCTACAGCCCGTCAGATCAAGAAGATTTCACGTGCCATCGCCAAGGAGCTCAACATCTCTGGTCCTTTCAATATCCAGTACCTGGCTAAGGGTCGCGATGTGAAGGTAATCGAGTGTAACCTCCGTGCATCCCGTTCATTCCCATTCGTGAGCAAGGTATTGAAGCGCAACTTCATCGAGACTGCTACCCGCATCATGCTCGATGCTCCATATCAGAAGCCAGACAAGTCTGCTTTCGATATCGACCGCATGGGTGTGAAGGCTTCACAGTTCTCATTCGCCCGTTTGCAGAACGCCGACCCAGTATTGGGTGTAGATATGAGTTCTACCGGTGAGGTAGGTTGTATGGGTGATACTTTCGAGGAGGCATTGCTCAACTCATTGATTGCCACCGGCTACAAGATTCCTTCAAAGGACAAGGGCATCATGCTTTCAAGCGGTGGTGCGAAGGAGAAGGCTTCTCTGCTCGACGCTGCTCAGGCGCTGGTGAAGAACGGTTACACCATCTACGCTACAGCCGGTACAGCGAAGTTCCTCAACGAGAACAACGTGAAGGCTACAGCCGTAGGATGGCCTGATGAGGACCACAAGGATCTTCCTAACGTGATGCAGATGATTGCCGACCACAAGTTCGATCTCATCGTCAACATCCCTAAGAATCATACCAAGCGTGAGCTCACCAATGGTTACAGAATCCGTCGTGGTGCCATCGACCACAACATTCCTCTGTTCACCAATGCCCGCCTTGCTTCCGCCTTCATCGAGGCATTCTGCACATTGAGCCAGGATCAGTTGCAGATTAAGAGCTGGCAGGAGTACGAGTAATCGCACGCAAGGATTTACCCACACGCCCTGAAAGGGCAGAAGCTCCTAGCCCAGGGCAACACCCTGGGTTAGATAACAATCAGCAAGGTCGCCCTGAAAGGGCAAAAGCTTTGAATGCAAGAAGCTTTTGCTCTTTCAGGGCGACCTTTTTTGTGGAATATTTATTCTCTACCATGAGAAAAAGAAGGCGAAATGATGGCTTTCTCATTATTTTATTGTACCTTTGCAAACAGAAATAAGAATAAAACATGATAGTTTGTATAGCAGAGAAACCGAGTGTGGCTAAGGATATCGCCCGAATCATCGGGGCTACCACGGCACGCGACGGTTATATGGAAGGTAATGGTTACCAAGTAACATGGACCTTCGGCCACCTTTGTGAGCTGAAGGAACCGGATGATTATACTCCGATGTGGAAACATTGGAGCCTTTCGGCATTGCCGATGATTCCACAGCGATTCGGCATCAAGCTCATCAACGATGAAGGCATCAAGAAGCAGTTTGCTACCATCGAGAAACTGATGCAGGCTGCCGACAGCATCATCAACTGCGGTGACGCCGGACAGGAAGGAGAGCTTATCCAGAGATGGGTGATGCAGAAGGCACAGGCGAAATGCCCCGTCAAGAGACTGTGGATTTCGTCCATGACCGATGAAGCCATCAAGCAGGGCTTCCAGGAACTGAAAGACCAAGGGGAATATCAGTCACTCTATCTTGCCGGACTTTCCCGTGCCATCGGCGACTGGATTCTCGGTATGAACGCCACCCGACTTTACACATTGAAATACGGTCAGAACCGACAGGTGCTCAGCATCGGCCGGGTGCAGACCCCTACCCTTGCCCTCATCGTAAACCGCCAGAAGGAAATCGACAACTTCGTTTCCGAACCTTACTGGGTACTCGCCACCATCTACCGCGACACCCAGTTTACCGCCACCAGCGGCAAGTTTACCAGCAAGGAGGAAGGCGAGAAGGCTTTCAGCACCATCGCCGGCAAACCCTTTACGGTTACCGATGTAAGCAAGAAGAAGGGAAACGAGGCACCGCCTCATCTCTACGACCTTACCTCGCTGCAGGTAGATTGCAACAAAAAGTTTGCTTACTCTGCCGATATTACGCTGAAGCTCATCCAGAGTCTCTACGAGAAGAAGTACACCACTTATCCTCGTGTAGATACCCAGTTTCTCACAGACGATATCTATCCGAAATGTCCGCAGATTCTGAACGGAGTAAGTCAGGCAAAGATCATGAGTCAGCAGAAATACCTCCCGCTCATTCAGCAGCTCGCAACAATCAGTAAGAAGTTGCCGAAGAGCAAGAAGGTTTTCGACAACAGTAAGGTAACCGACCACCACGCCATCATCCCAACCGGTGTTCCGCCAACCGGACTCACCGATATGGAGGCAAACGTGTATGATCTCATCGCCAAGCGCTTCATCAGCGTGTTCTATCCGGACTGTAAATTCTCCACCACCACCGTTTTGGGCGAAGTCATCAACGAAGACGGACCGAAACCGGAGAAGATAGAGTTCAAGGTAAGCGGTAAGGAAATTCTCGAACCGGGCTGGCGAGTAGTCTATGCCAAGGATGTAAAGAATGCAGATGACGATGATGTTTCAGATAACGCCAACGGAAATGCAGACTCAGGTAATGGTGCCAAGAAGGAAGTAGTAGAAGAAAGAACCCTCCCATCCTTCACAAAAGGCGAATCGGGAGAACATCAGCCTACCCTGACGGAGAAATGGACCACGCCACCTAAGTATTATACCGAGGCAACCCTGCTCCGTGCGATGGAGACAGCCGGCAAATTCGTAGAAGACGAAGAACTTCGTGCTGCTTTGAAGGAGAACGGAATCGGCCGACCATCCTCCCGTGCCGGCATCATCGAGACCCTCTTCAAGCGCCACTACATCCGTCGCCAGCGCAAGAATCTGATGGCAACCCCGACAGGCATCGAACTCATCGACACCATCCATGAGGAACTGCTGAAGAGTTGCGAACTGACCGGTATCTGGGAGAAGAAACTCCGCGACATCGAGCACAAGACCTACGATCCTGCCGACTTCATCAACGGACTGAAAGAACAGATCAACAAGATTGTCATCGATGTATTGTCAGACAACAGCAACCGGAGAGTGACCATCATGACAGAAGAAGACATCAAGAAGAAACCGGCTGCCAAGAAACCGGCTGCCAAGAAAGCTCCAGCCAAGAAAGCTCCAGCCAAGAAAGCCGATAAGGCTGCAGCACTGAATACAGATTCTCAGAATGCTCCTGCTCAGCCAACTCCTGCGACCGACCCAATGGTTGGCAAACCATGTCCGCTTTGCGGCAAGGGCGTCATCATCAAGGGCAAGACAGCTTATGGCTGCAGCAACTGGAAGGCAGGCTGCCAATATCGTCAGCCATTCTCGCAGATGTAAATCAATATGAAACAAATAAGATTTTATCAAATCATAACAGCAATCAGCTGCCTCTTTCTGATAAGTTGCGGCATTGAACAGAACCTGAAGAAAGCAGACAAGCATCTTTCTTTAGGCGAATACTACGATGCGGCAACCCAATATAAAAAGGTGTACACCAAGACACCTGCAAAAGAGCGGGCTGCCCGAGGCAAGGTGGCTCTGAAGATGGCACGCTGCTATGATAAAATCAACAGTACGCCGAAGGCATTGGCTGCCTACAGCAATGCCATCCGATACAAGCAGGCAGACCTCAACGACCGCCTGGCTTACGCCCGGCTTCTCCTGAAGAACGGAAGTTACAGACAGGCTGCCAAGGAATTCGAATTCCTGCTCGATTCCATGCCCGACAACGTGCTGGTAAAGAACGGACTCGAATCGGCACGAAAAGCCCCTGTCTGGAAGAAGGAAGGAAGCCGGTACAAGGTAAAGCGGATGGATGTTTTCAACTCCCGAAGAGACGACTATTCGCCTATGTTCCTCAGCGATGACTACAGCCAGCTCTATTTCACCTCAACCCGCAACGAAGCCCAGGGCAGCGACCTGAACGGAGTGACGGGAACGAAATCTGCCGACATCTTCTTCTCTGAAAAGAACGACAAAGGCAAATGGAGCAAGCCGGAAGCCATCGGAACCGGTCTCAACACCGACTACGAAGAGGGCGCATGCTGCTTTACCCCAGACGGCAAACAGATGTACCTCACCCAGTGTGCCACCGATCCCACTTCGCCCCGCTTAGCCCAGATAGTAACCTCCAACCGCTCGGATGCAGCCTGGAGCAAGCCTACAAATCTGGAAATCAGCAAAGATACACTCAGTTGTTTTGCCCATCCAGCCATCTCTCCTGATGGCGAATGGCTCTATTTCGTATCAGACATGCCGGGCGGAAAGGGCGGTCTCGACATCTGGCGAGTGCGCATCACTCCTGCCGGACTGGGCGGCGTAGAGAATCTGGGCGAGCCTATCAACACCCCAGGCGATGAGATGTTCCCTACCTTCCGTCCTAACGGCGACTTCTACTTCAGCAGCAATGGTCATGTGGGAATGGGCGGACTCGACATCTATATCGCCAAAGTAAATTCCCTCACCCGGAAATATGAACTCACCCACCCCGGCTATCCGCTGAATACAGAAGCCGATGACTTCGGAATGACTTTCGAGGGTCTCCACAACCAGGGTTTCTTCTGCTCCAACAGAAAAGACGGAAGAGGCTATGACCATATCTACTCCTTCGAGAATCCGGAGATTGTTACCACAATGAAGGGATGGGTTTACGAGAAAGACGGTTATGAACTGCCTGCTGCAGAGGTGAGAATCGTAGGCAACGACGGAACGAACAGGAAACTATCCGTCAAGGGCGACGGTTCGTTTGTCCTCCCTATCAATCCGCATGTCGACTACCTGGTGATGGCATCCTGCAAAGGCTACCTCAACCACAAGGAAGAACTTCGGGTTGATTCGGCTAAAGAGAGTAAGGAATACGTGCTCCAGTTCCCGCTGGCTTCCATCACAGCCCCTGTACTCATCGACAACATCTTCTACGATTTCGACAAGGCAACCCTTACCGAAGCCAGTACAACAGCCCTCGACCAGCTGGTAACGCTGCTGAAAGAGAACCCGCACGTTACCATCGAACTCAGCGCCCATTGCGACTACAAGGGAAACAGCGAATATAACAAGCATCTGTCTCAGCGCCGCGCCCAATCGGTAGTAGACTACCTGATAAAACACGGCATAGAGAAAGAGCGCCTCACCCCTGTGGGCTACGGCAAGGAGAAGCCGAAGAATGTGCGCAAGAAACTTACCGAGAAGTATCCTTGGCTCAAGGAAGGCGATGTGCTCAGCGAAGAATTTATCCTGAAGCAGAGCAAGGAGCATCAGGAAATCTGCAACCAGCTGAACCGCCGAACCGAGTTCAAAGTGCTCCGCACTACCTATAAATTGTTTTGATAGGAAGGGCATAAACTTAAACAGACCGAGATGAACTCTCGTTCACATCGGTCTGTTTAAGTTTATGCCCCCTACTTCTTTTACGTGTTTTTATCACAATTGGTATATATGGATAGCAAGAAGTTAATCCTGACTATCAGGTTTTACCCTAAACATAGCCACAGTGTTTGAAAATTCTGCTACAATATCTAAAATATTCGGATTATCTTTTCTAATAATTAAAGCAGCAAAGTTTTCAACACCATCCATATCCTCAATGCTGACAGGCATTAGAATAAACTTATCTTTCATTTGATAAGAAGAAAACCAATATTCAAACAGACGGCTTCGCATATGCTGTTTACCGTCTCCACTCTCACAAATATACAAGAGAGCAGCTTCATTCATATTAAAGAAGTTCTCAATGATAAGCATCACCGTATCACGCATTTTCAAGTCTCGAGGAGAAGGTATTTTATTTACATTGATGATAGAAAATACATATGATTCTGCATTTTCAATGATGTCATCATCATCAAAGCCAATAGCAAGTACCACACCAAAATCACTTTTAAAGCGATAAGTTCGAGACTTTTCATGCCAATAAACCTCATAAGGAGCAGAAGCATTAATTATATCCAAAGAAAGTGGTTTCATTACCAAACATTTATATATTTAGGATATACCCCCGTTCGTTCCTTATATTCCTCACAAAGGCTCTTAGTAATTTCAGCTACACGAGCCTTTTTACGCTCTTTTGCCGCCATAAATCTTTTCATAGCAGCTTCACGTTTTTCCCAAAATTCTTTATCCAATGTATCCATAATAGTTCTCCTTTTAAATTCTTTGATTGCAATCTGCCGCCAAAGTAACGCTTTTTTCTCGAAACCACCAAGAAAATCAAAAGAAATCTGCAACTCATCAGCAAATTACTACAAAAAACTGTTAACTATAAACTGCTATTTCCAGGCGGTCCCAGCCCGCACAACC
>OLHG01001931.1_pt1 | contig 11767 bp, 12 predicted proteins | sample 1605971 | NCBI WGS metagenome assembly OLHG01 (sample SAMN03283289) | human gut metagenome | biome: human-associated habitat; material: feces | host: Homo sapiens | place: Peru | collected 2012 | reverse complement strand
GTAAAGAAAATACTGACCCCGCTGGTGTTATTTATGATGGACTTGTAAAAGCAAAAGAAGATGGTGCTGATATAGTTTTAATTGATACTGCAGGTAGACTTCATAATAAAGTTAATTTAATGAAAGAACTAGAAAAAATAAATAAAGTTATTGGCAAGATTATTCCCGGAGCACCTCATGAAACATTACTTGTAATTGATGCCACTACTGGTCAAAATGGAATTATGCAAGCTAAAGCATTTAAAGAAATTACTGATATTACAGGAATAGTTTTAACTAAACTTGATGGAACAGCTAAAGGCGGAATTGTACTTGCCATAAAGGAAGATGTAAATATTCCTGTTAAATTTGTAGGACTTGGAGAAAAAATGACAGATTTAATTCCATTTGATATAGAAAACTATATTTATGGTTTATTTAAGGATTTGATGTAATGGAAGATTTTGTATATTATGGCGAGCTTTTTAATATATATGGTTCACTATTAAATGAATCAAATAAAAAATATTATAAGTTTTATTATGAAGAAAATTTTACTTTACAAGAAATAGCGGATTTAGAAAAAGTATCTAAAAGCTATGTAGGTAATATAATTAATAAGACAAGTAAAAAGTTAGAAGAATATGAAAGTAAATTACATATTTATGAAAGTAGAAAAAATTTAAATGAAGCTTTATTAATTGATGATATTAATGAAATAAAGAATATAATTAAGGATATTTTAAATTGAAAAAAATAAACAAATATGCTAAAATATTTATAACAAAGAGGTAGGAAGTTATGAAGAAGTATATTTTAGTAGGTTTGTTTTTTTTATTGGTTGGAGCATTTCCAGTTTATGCACAACAAGGTTGTTGTTCACATCATGGTGGGGTTGCGGGTTGTAACTCTTATGGTAGAACTATTTGTAAGGATGGTACTTTAAGTCCAACATGCACTTGTGCTCCACAAATAATTTATGGATGTACAGATAGTGGTGCCAAAAACTATAATAGGAATGCTAATCAAAATGATGGAAGTTGTATTTATTATAAAAAAGGTTGTACAGATAAAGATGCACTAAATTATGATAAGACGGCAGAAAAAGATGATGGAAGCTGTATAACTAAAGTATTTGGTTGTATGGATAAAGCAGCCAAAAACTATAATAGAAATGCTAATCAAAATGATGATAGTTGCGTTTATTATAAAATGGGATGCACAGATAAAGATGCACTAAATTATGATGAAATGGCAGAAAAAGAGGATGGAAAGTGTACTTATGATAATGATGAATCAGAAAGTGATGGAGGCATTGTTCCTGGAGTTATTGGAGTTAGCTTAGTGGGCACAACAGCTGTATTAATAAAAAAAAGAAAGTTTAAATTGTTCTAATAAAAAATAATAATCATAATAATTAGTAAGGTGTATATATGAAAAAGATTTTATTAATTATTATGAGTTTTTTATTTTTAACTCTAGGAGTTAAAGCCGCAGAAGATTTTGCTCCGAATGCCAAAAGTGCTATCTTAGTGGATAATCTATCTGGTAAAGTGCTTTACGAAAAAAATGCTGATGAAAAGTTAGCTCCAGCATCGATGACAAAACTTGGAAGCATGCTTTTAATTATGGAAGCAATAGATAATGGAAGCTTAAAACTAGAAGATAAAGTAACAATAAGTGAAGAAGCAGCAAATATGGGAGGAAGTCAAGTTTTCTTACAAGCTGGAGAAAGTTATACAGTTCATGATTTACTTAAAGGAATAGCTATAGCAAGTGGTAATGATGCAGTGGTAGCAATGTCAGAAAAAATCGGTGGTTCACAATCTGCCTTTGTAGAAATGCTTAACAAAAGACTTAAAGAAATTGGTGCAGTAAATACCAACTTTGTAAATGCTCATGGACTAGATGCTGAGGGGCATTATTCAACAGCCAGAGATATGTCAATTATTGCCAGAGAACTTTTGAAACATCCAAAAATATTAGAATACACAAGTATATATGAAGAATATTTAGAAAAAAATGATGGTTCAAGAATTTGGCTTGTTAATACCAACCGATTAGTTAGATTTTATGAAGGTGTTGATGGACTTAAAACCGGATTTACAAAAACTGCAGGTTATTGTTTAACAGCAACAGCTAAAAAAGATAATTTTAGATTAGTATCCGTTGTAATGGGTGAGGATACAACAGAAAATAGAAGTAGTGATACAGTTAAAATGTTAAATTATGCCTTTAATACGTATAAAATTAATATAATTAAAACTAAGGGCGAAGTACTTGGAAAAGTAAGAGTAGAGCGTGGAAAAAAAGATGTTACAAATGTTGTTTTAGCACAAGACGCTACAGAACTTTTAAAAAATACTGATGCTGTTACGAATTATAAATTTAATTTATTAGTTGATAAAATAAAAGCTCCGGTTAAAAAAGGCGATATAGTGGGATTAGCACAAATAATTGATGATGATGGAAATATTATTGATGAGGTTGATGTAACTGTGGAAAAAGATGTAAAAAAAGCAAATATTTTAGATTATATAATTAGAAATTTAAAAGTCTTAGGAAGAGGAAAATCCTTACTGAAACAATAATTTAATAAAATAAAAAAAAGCCCTATGAGGCTTTTTATATTGTCTTCTTACACAACTTTCTTTCGCGGCTCATACCAATTAACTCATGTGCTGGAGCAATGCTATCACCATCAATAAGCTCCATAATCCTAGAATTTGTTGCATATCTCTCACGATAAATCTCTTTTTCTTTTTCGTCATCAAACAATAAAGCTAATAAAAATTCAAAACGTCTTTCTTCATCAGGTTCTTGCCCAATTTTTTGAGCATATTTAACCTTATAATAATTTTCATCGAAAGTATTTAAATCGTGTGAAATTTGAATAAGTCTAGCAAAAAGATTAATGTTTGCAAGTAATTCTTTATAATCAATTTCTCCATTTGCCATTCTAAACTCAATAGTATTCTTTTCAGGTTTATTTATATTTTGAAGATTAAGACCACAATGTCTAGTCCTCATAATGTTCTTTAAAGCTTTAACATAATCGGAAAAAGATTCAGCATTATCTAAATCTCCATTAGATATTGAAATCAAAAGTCTATCTTTAATTTTACTAGCATATTTTTCAATACTTAATCTTTTCTGAGAACAACTTCTATCAGAAATTTTATAAATTATATCTTCACAATTGGTAAATAAATATAACAACATTGCATAATCTTCTTTAGTTTTGAGATAACTAGCACCAATATGAATATGACCTCCACATGTATCGTCAGTAGCAAATCCACACTTTTGCAAAGCAGTACAAACTGCTTCGAGTTCCGCTAAATCTTTTTGATTATAATGCATTATTGATGAAACAATTTCAAATCCGCTTTTAACCGAAGTATCACTTTTCACATCAAATCTTCCTAATAAACAAGGCATATTTTTAAATAAATTAATATTTTCATTCGTTGTTTCTAATTCAACACCTATGGTTATTCCTGATGAAATGGATTGTGAAGATACTTTGCATCCTTCGGTTAAATACATTTCCCTTTTATCGGGACTATTTGAATTCAATAAATATTTTAATCTTTCGTCATGTAATTTACTTATTAAATATTGCTCTAACTCACTAAAATATCCAAAGCGATAATGTACATTCTTAATATATTCCATTTTGTCTTCATCTGTTATAGCTTCACTAAAGTATTTTAATAATAATTCTTCATTTTGTGTAGCGACAACAAATATTGCTTTTAAATGAATGCTTAATGATTTCATTTTATCCAAAAATTCATAAGCAATATCAGCTAGTTCTTCATCTGTAAATAGTTTTTTAAAAGCTTTTAAGTCAAATTCTCTAAAGAAAACAGAATATTTATCAAACATTTTATATCTAAGATCTTCGTTCTTAATTGATAAAATTCCTATTAAAAACACATCAAGTTCAAGTTCATTTTGAAATACAAAGAAATCCATAATAAATTCATCAGGCTGATTTTCAAAAAAAACTTTTAACTCTGATCCACTCATTTCATTCATAAATGTCCCCCGCATCACTAACATTGTATCATTTTCATTGGTATTTGTCAAATTGATGTAAAGAAAAAAGAATAAGTAAAACTCATTCTTCAAAATCTTCGATTTCAGTTTTTGATTTATGTGGCTCATCAAATAATAGTCCATTATAATTTCTTTGTCTTAAAGCTTCATAAAGCATTATGGCAACTGTATTAGATAAGTTGAGAGCTCGTACATTTGAAGTCATAGGCATTCTCATACATTTATCAATGTGGGGTTTCAAAATATCTTTTGGTATACCTGTGGATTCTTTTCCAAAAACAAAATAGATATTTTCATTTAAGTTACTATAATCAAAACTAGAATGTGGTTTATGACCATATCTTGTTAAAAAATAAAATGTACCATTTTGATTCTTACTTAAAAAATCTTCCCAACCATCATATACATACCACTTTAATTTATCTATATAATTAACACCACTTCTTTTAAGTGAAGCATCATCCACTTTAAAACCTAAAGGTTTAATTAAATGTAGAGTAGTATTAGTTGCCACACAAGTTCTCATTATATTACCAGTATTCTGAGGTATTTCCGGCTCAAATAAAACAACATTTAACATAATTTCACTCCTTAAAAAAGGCCATTATTGGCCTTGGTATTCATAAATATCTAAAAGCTTTTGAAAATCTCCAGCGTTTATAACATTATTATCATTTCTATGAACTGTATTTACAACTTTACCATCTCTATAAAAAAGTATTACAGGAATTTTAGTAATTTTATCTGTTCCAAAAGCATTATTTAATCTTGTTAAGTAATTATCTTCATTTAACATATCTTTTACATTTATATAATAGAAAGAGTCACTTAATTTATATTTATCAATAATAGTTTTTAAGCCTGTTTCTAATTTATAAGTATCTTTATCACCAGTATAAGTAATTAAAACAAAATATTCGTTAGGTGACTCAGTAAGAATTTGATTAACTTCATCTAAATTCTTAATTTCTAAACTTACAGTTCCAGTACTAACTAAGTAACTTGTACTATATTTTTCAGTTTCATTAGTTTTATTAACTCTATAAATATAAAATATAACAAGAATTAATAAAAGTACAACTCCTAAAATAATTAAAAAGTTTTTAGAAGTGAAAAAATTTTTTGCTCCTTTAACTTCTTTAATTTCTGCATCAGTCTTTTTTACAGACTTTGTATTTGTAGTTTTTTTTGTATTTGCCATACACACCATACCTTTCTTTTATAATATAACACATTATTTTATATTTTTAAATAATTTTCTTATTCTTCGACATTATTTTTCTCTAACTTTACTAAAACTTCACGAGGTTTAGAACCATTTTGAGGTCCAACTATGCCACGAGCTTCAAGCAGATCCATCATTCTAGCAGCTCTGTTATAACCAAACCTAAATCTTCTTTGAATTAGTGAAGCACTAATTTTACCTGTTTGAATAGCAAATTCCACAACATCATTATATGCATCATCATCTTCACCACCAGCGCTAGAAGAACCTGAACCACTTGAAGTATTTTGACTAACATTTTCAAATGTTTGGTCATATTTAGCAGTACCTTGATTTTTACAAAAATCTATTAATCTTTTAATTTCATCATCATTTATAAAACAACCTTGAATTCTCGTTGGTGCAGATTCACCCATTGGGAAATATAGCATATCACCTTTACCAAGAAGTCTTTCAGCACCTCTTTGGTCAAGAATAGTACGAGAGTCAATTTGTGATGCAACAGCAAAAGCAATACGTGATGGAATATTATTTTTGATTAACCCAGTAATGACATCGGTTGATGGTCTTTGAGTTGCAACAATAAGGTGGATACCAGCTGCACGTGCAAGTTGAGTAATACGAGTAATTGAATCTTCAACTTCTTTTGATGCAACAAGCATTAAATCTGCAAGTTCATCGATTATAACAACTATATAAGGCATTCTATTTTGTGGACTTTCTGGATGTTTTTTATTATATTTATCAATCATTTCATTATATCCAGAAATATTTTTAACTTCTTTATCACTAAATGTTTGAAATCTTCTATCCATTTCCGTAACAACTCTTTGTAGTGTTAAACTTGCTTTTTTAGGGTCACTTACAACTGGACAAAGTAGGTGAGGAATACCATTATAATTTGTAAGTTCAACTTTTTTAGGGTCTACAAGAACGAGTTTTACTTCAGTTGGTTTATAACGCATTAATATTGAAGCAATAATACCATTGATACAAACAGATTTACCTGAACCAGTAGAACCAGCAACTAAAAGGTGAGGCATCTTTGTTAAGTCAAATACTTTTGGAGTACCCATTATATCCTTACCTAAAGCTGCACATATTTTAGCATCACTTTTTAAGTTTTGTGGACTTTCAAGAACTTCCCTTAAAGTAACACTTGAAATACTTGGATTTGGTATTTCAATACCTATGGTACTCTTTCCTGGAATAGGAGCTTGTATTATTACATCTTTAGCAGCAAGTGCCAAAGCTATTTCTTTATCAATACTTAGTATTCTATTTACTTTAGTAGCTGGTGGAACAGTAAGTTCATATTCTGTAACTGCTGGTCCAATATGAATTTCCACAACTTTGGCAGCAATACCAAAATCTCTTAAAACTCTTTCAAGAATTTCTTTATTACTTTGTGTAAATGTTGTACTATTAACTTTTTTAGGTTTTAATGGATCAAATACTTCACTAAATTTTGGCAATCTATAATATTCATCTCCATTATCAATAGCTTCTTCTTGTTTAGGTTCATTTTTTTCTAATGATTCTTGTGTAATAGGTTTAGTTTTTAATTCTTCCATACTAGTAATAATAATTTTTTCTTTTTCTAAAGGTTTAACTTCAGGTATTTCTTTTATATCATTACTATTACTAATTGGAATTGGTTCCTCATTTGTAGTTTCAACTTTATCTTTCTTCTTTCTTTTAAATAAACTAAATATTTTAGCAAAAATATTTGATAAATTGAAATTAAATGTTAAAACAGATGCAAATATGCCAAGTGAAACTAGAATAACAATAGTGCCAGTTTTACCAAATAATCCATAAAGTAAGGCAGTAAATAAAGCACCAATAAAACCACCACCAATTACAACTGTAGTAACACCAGAAGTATTTAAGGCATTAGATGCGTTTATTGATGATATTCTTTCCATAAAATTATTATATGTTTCCATAATAATTTCTTTCGGATTCTGAGTTATAGATAAAAATTCAAAATGGCTAGCAACTAATAAAATAAGGAAAAAAATATATAATCCAATTAATTTAGAACTAGTAAATTTTGGCATTTTTCTTTTGTAAAGCATGTAAAGCCCAAGTGTTATTAAGGATATTAATATAATTATCCACCAAGTGCCAGCAAGAAATATTGCAAACTTTTTAAGCAGGGAACCAATAAAGCCAAAGCCAAAACCGATTATACCTATAAGTATAAGGATAAGACCAGTAAGTTCAACACTATAACTGCTATTATTACTTTCTTTAGTTTTTTTCTTCTTTGCCATTTTTATCACCTTAATTAATTATACCTTAATTTATAAAAATATTCAAATGCTTTTTTGAAAAATTGGCCATAATAAAAAGCCATAACGGCTTTCATATTATTTATATCCTTTTTCCTTATAATAGTTATAAAGTTCTTCAAAACGATTGAAGTGAATAATTTCTCTTTGACGCAAGAATAGAAGTGGTTCAATAACTTTTGGATCTGTAGCCAAATCAATTAGATGTTCATAAGCAACCCTAGCTTTTTGTTCTGCTGCCATATCTTCAACTAAATCAGCAAGTGGATTACCAGTAACTGCAAATGTTGATGCGTCAAAAGCAACACCATCAGCACTCATTGGGAATACTCCTTTCCCATGTTCAGTGTAGAAACTTTCAAGTCCAGCTTCTTTAATTTCTTCAATTGTAGCATTTTCCATAAGTTGTGAAACAATTGTGGCAACCATTTCTAAATGACCTATTTCTTCAGTGGCAATATCGTTCAAAAGAGCTCTTCCTTTTTCATCTGGCATTGTAAATTTTTGATGAAAATATCTAAGTGCTGCCCCAAGTTCTCCAGCATATCCACCAACTTGTGTAATAATTAATTTTGCCATTTTTAAATCTTTTTTAGTAACACTAATTGGATAGGATAAATGTTTTACATATTTAAACATATTTAGTACCTCCGGTATTTTCCCATGGCCAAGGGTTATTAATCCATTCAAATTTGTTTAAAGATTCATTATCCATAACTTCAAGTGGACCATAACACTTTACATACTCCATTTCTTTTTCACACGACTTTTCTGTAAGTTCTTTGAATTTTTTTAACATTTCAGTATCCTCCGGATGTAAATCTAAGTAAATATTTAAATCATTAATTGCAAAGGATAATGCCATAATATCTAGAAGTAATGCTTCTTGTTCATTTTTAGCTACTATTTTAGCTGGCTTATAATCTTTATAAGGAATATATTCATCTTGAAACATATTTCCTTTAGTAAATCCAGTAGGTACACTAGTAAGCATATTAGTTTTATCAAATTTTACTTCTTTAGGTATTGTAAATCCAAAGAAACCTAAATTATCATCAAATAACATAAATTTTCCTCCCTAACTTATAGTATGTTTTACCTAAAATATGTATTGGGTTAAATACTTAGGGTATAATAAATTTACATAATAAAAAAATTGTAAACAAATTCATTATAAATAATTGACTTTAAAGACATTTTATTTTAAAATTATTATTAGGATAGGTTAGAGGCATATGGATAAATTACGCGTAAAATTAAAAAAAGCCTTAAATAAAGATGTAACAAATCTTTTAAATAAATATAAAATCCTACTAGTAAGTATAGCAATAGTAGTCATTTTAGCATGTGTAGGATTAATAGTTTCCTATGCATTTTATCAAGTTATTGATACAACCCCAGTTTTGCTTAGTACAACTCCAAAAATTCCTGACTTGGATATTAGAATTATGGCTGAAGATAGGGATACTAATGGAAATGGGGTTAATAGCTATTCTGTATACCCATACATACCAAAAGCTGGTTATAAATATGAAGCAAGCATGAGCTATTGTACAAACGGAGCAAAGATAACATATAATTCTGATTCATTTGATGCAAGTATTGATGCTACCGGTCATGACGTTTGCTATTTATATTTCAAGTCAACTGCAAGTTTAGATATAACACTAGAAGTTTATGCTGAAAATGTCGATAGTGATGGAGTAGGAAATGGAGTTTATACAAAACTCGAAACCACAGAGCTTCCATCAGTTGGATATGAATTTAATAGTAGTATGTCATACTGCGTTTATGCAAATGATTTAAATACTCATGTAACAGATACAACAGTAACATACAACACAGATAAACAAAACTTTACGGTTAATGCCAAAAAAAAAGGTGCAATATGTAAGGCCTATATGGATGCGATGGATGTAGATATTGCGCTAAAGATATTTGTTCAATCTAAGAAAGGTTCAACGACATACTTTGAAGTAGACAAAATACCAACCAATAACTTCTACGAACTTGGAAGTAAATCTGCATGTACAGGAACTTCAACAATGTCTATACAAAATCAAAAGGTTGTTATTTCAGCAACAAATAGAACTAACTGTGTGGCATATTTAAATGTTGGTTCTGGTCCAATTCTTGAAAGTATGCAAAATATTGTAAGTGGACAAAATGTAACTATAAATTTAACAAATAGTAATGTAGGACTTACACCAGCTAAATACTATTATTCTAAAGATAATGGTGATACATATGTGGAAAGTACTGCAACAAACCATACATTTGAAAATTTAGCTCCTGCTACTGAGTTTACATTTAAAGCATATTCTGTAGACTCATCTGGCAACGGATCTGGCATTTTAGCTACAACATCAGTAACAGATTATGTTTATAACGGATTATTTGACTATTCAAGTGCTGTTCAATCAAAATTAATCGAAGTTTCCGGTTATTACAAATTAGAAGTTTGGGGTGCTGAAGGTGGATATGCTTATTCTTCTCCAACAACTTATCCTGGGGGCAAAGGTGGATATTCTTTTGGAACAGTATACCTAAATAAGGGCGATACCGTATTTATACACACTGGTGGTCAAGGCGCTGCCGGTACTACAACAGCAAGCGTTAAGACCGGTGGTGTAAATGGTGGTGGAAACTCAGGCTATAAAATGGCAGGTTCCGGTGGTGGTGGAACTGATATAAGAATTAATAATGACGATATACTAGCTCGTGTTATTGTTGCCGGTGGTGGCGGTGGCGGAGCTAATTATTCTGGTAGAGCCGGTGGTTACGGCGGCGGGCTTACCGGTGGCAATGGAACTGCTTATGCAGAGGAATCTACTGCAAAAGGTGGAACTCAAACATCTGGCGGAAGTAAAGGTATTTATGGTTCTTATAATGGTAATGATGGCACCTTTTTTCAAGGTGGAGCTGCAGGAAATGCAAGATCAACATCAAATAACTATAGTAACTCAGGTGGCGGCGGTGGCGGCTGGTATGGTGGCGGAGCCGGTGGATACGCAACAACGTCAGGCACAAATCAATACGCTGCAAGTGGCGGTGGTGGTGGCTCTGGTTTCGTTTATACCAATTCAGCAACTCTTCCAAGTGGATATTTACTTAATGTAGATTATCAATTAACTAGTGCTCAAACAATTGCTGGAAATAGCTCTTTCAAATCTCCTTTAGGAGTTGATGAGACGGGTCATAGCGGAAACGGATATGCTAAAATTACCTATATAGGACAAACCTTGGAGTAAAATATGAAATGTAATAGATGTGGAAATCCACTTCCAAATGATGGAATGGTGTGTAAATTCTGTGGTGCATTAATGGACCAAAAACAAATAAATTATCAAAACAAGATGAAAGATAAAAAAGCTGAAAGAATTACATTATTAAGTGAAAAATATGGACATCAAAATAATATAGAATATCGAGATGTCAAAGAAAACAAAGTCCTTGGATTAATAATTATTTCAATTATACTTGTAATTTTAATAATTCTGACCATAATAATAAATATATAAGGATGTGTTAAATATGCTATTACTATGTATAAAAATATTTTTTGCAAGAATTATGGATGTTTCTTTGGGAACAATTAGAACTGTCTTGGTAGTAAGAGGCCGAAGATTTACTCCAGCTCTTATAGCTTTCTTTGAAGTCCTTATTTGGTTTTTAGTAGCCAGAGAAGCACTAACAACTGATGTAACATCAATACTAATCCCAATATGTTATTCGGCTGGGTATGCAACAGGAACTTATTTAGGAGGTTTTATATCAAATAACTTTGTGGATGGCTTAATCGGTGTTCAGGTTACTACAAAAACAAGTAAAGTTAAAAAGATGCTTGAAAAAATCAGAAAAGCAGGTTTTGGAGTATCAGCAATAGATTTAAAAAATCCTCAAGATAATGAGGATAAAACGATGCTAATGATTCAGCTTAATAAGTTAAAACTAAAAACTCTAACTCACATAGTAAGAAGCAATGATCCAGATGCTTTCGTCGTCATAAATGAAACAAAATACGTTCAAAATGGTTTAATTAAATAGAATCGAAAAAATACTTAAATTAAATTAATTAAGTATTTTTCTTTGACTAAATTACTTAATTTTCCTTGTTTATAAATGGAAGTTATAGTATAATTTAAATAGAATGAAATGGGATGATTAAATTGGCTAAGAAAAAACAAATAGTTATTTCAGA
>OLHG01001928.1_pt1 | contig 11775 bp, 13 predicted proteins | sample 1605971 | NCBI WGS metagenome assembly OLHG01 (sample SAMN03283289) | human gut metagenome | biome: human-associated habitat; material: feces | host: Homo sapiens | place: Peru | collected 2012 | reverse complement strand
CAGACGCGCGCTCATCGAGCAGTACAGGGCCGCGAGCGAGCAGTCGCAGCGCGAGATCGGCACACATGAGACTGAGATCGCCGCGCTGAGCGGCAAAATGACGGAAAAGCGCGCCGAGCTCGAAGAGCTTTCCAAAGCGAAGCTCGCGCTCGAAGCCGAGCGCAGCCAGAGCGACCGGCGCGGGCGCGAGCTGAACGAAAATGTGCTCAATGTCGAGCGCAGCGTCAGCAAGCTTGAGCAAAAGCGCGCGACGAGCGCCATGGAGGAACAGCAGATCCTCGACAGGCTCTGGGAGAACTACGAGCTGTCACATTCCGCCGCGCAGGAGCAGCGCATCGAGCTTGAGAGCGTGCAGAAGGCGAGCCGCCGCATCGGCGAGCTCAAGCGCGCCATCAGCGGCCTTGGCAGCGTGAATGTCGGCGCGATCGAGGAATTCGAGCGCGTGAATACGCGCTACACTTACCTCACGACCCAGCGCGACGATGTGGAAAAGGCGAAGGGCGAGCTTACCGGCGTGATCGACAGCATCACAAGCGAGATGACCGTCATCTTCAAAGAGCAGTTCGCGCTGATCCGCGAGAGCTTCCAGGAGACGTTTCTGGAGCTGTTCGGCGGCGGCAAGGCCCGGCTGGAGCTGGAGGATGAGAGCGACATCCTCAACTGCGGCATCGAGATCAAGGTGCAGCCCCCCGGCAAGCAGCTCAAGACCATTACGCTGCTCTCCGGCGGCGAAAAGGCCTTTGTGGCCACTGCGCTGTACTTCGCCATTTTGAAGGTGCGGCCCACGCCCTTCTGCCTGCTGGACGAGATCGACGCAGCCCTGGACGACCGGAATGTGGACCGGTTTGCCGGGTACCTGCACAACCTGAAAAAGACCCAGTTCATCGTCATCACCCACAGGCGCGGCACCATGGAGGCTGCGGATGTGCTCTACGGCGTGACCATGCAGGAGCAGGGCGTGTCCAAGCTTCTGCGCCTGGACCTGAACCAGATGGAAGAATACCTGGGAATTGGAGAATAAAGGAAAAAGGAGAATACTATGGGATTTTTTGACAAGATCAAGGCAGGCCTGACCAAGACCCGGGATGCCCTCAGCGACAGCCTCAGCGGCCTGTTCTCCGGCGGCACGGAAATCGATGATGATTTTTATGATGAACTGGAGGAAAGTCTGATTCTGGCAGACCTGGGCGTGGAGGCGGCTGCCAAGGCCACGGCAGCTCTGCGGAAAACCATCCGGGAGCGCCATATCACCAAGACAGAGGAAGCCAGAAGCGCGCTGAAGGAGATCCTGACGGACATGGTCAGCGTGGGCTCTGCGGAACTGGATCTGAGCACGACGCCCAGCGTGGTGCTGGTCATCGGTGTCAACGGCGTGGGCAAGACCACCACCATAGGCAAGATTGCCAAGCAGCTGTGCGATGCCGGAAAGAAGGTCCTGCTGGTGGCGGGAGACACCTTCCGGGCTGCCGCTGCGGACCAGCTGGAAATCTGGGCGGAACGCAGCGGGGCAGACATCGTCCGCCAGCACGAGGGCGCAGACCCCGCTTCCGTTGTGTATGACGGCATTCAGTCCGCCAAGACCAAGGGCGTGGATGTGATCATCATTGATACGGCAGGTCGTCTGCACAACAAGACCAATCTGATGAACGAGCTGAACAAGATCAGCCGCATCGTGGAGCGGGAGCTGCCCAACGCATCCCGGGAGGTGCTGCTGGTGCTGGACGGAACTACCGGCCAGAACGGCCTGATCCAGGCCAAGCAGTTCAAGGAAATCGCCGGGGTAACGGCTCTGGCGGTCACCAAGCTGGATGGCACGGCCAAGGGCGGTATTGTCATCGCCGTGGCGGACACCCTGGATCTGCCGGTGAAATTCATCGGTGTGGGTGAAAAGGCAGAGGACCTGATGCGCTTCCAGGCAAAGGACTTTGTGGATGCCCTGTTTGAATGAGGAACGGTATATGAAGGTAGTATTGGCAAGCAAAAATAAGCACAAGCTGGTGGAAATCAGCCAGATCACGGAAAAATTCGATATTCAGCTGGTGCTGGAATCGGACTTGGGCGTGGATATCGACGTGGAGGAGACGGGCTCCACCTTCGAGGAGAATTCCTTCCTGAAGGCCAATGCCGTCATGCAGGCCACGGGACTGCCCGCTCTGGCAGATGATTCCGGCATTGCGGTGGATGCTCTGAACGGAGAGCCGGGCATCTATTCCGCCCGCTACGGCTTTGACGAAAGCCTGGACGATGCGGGCAGAGTACAGCTGCTGCTGAAAAATATGAAGGATGTGCCGGATGACAAGCGGCAGGCAAAATTCGTCTGCGTCATCACCCTGGTGACCCCGGACGGCAAGTCCATCCAGGCCCGGGGCGAGGTCCATGGCTTTGTGACCCATGCCCCCGCCGGAGAAGGCGGCTTTGGCTACGATCCCATTTTCTATTATCCGCCATTCGGAAAGACCTTGGCCCAGGTTCCCCAGGAGGAGAAAAACCGGGTGTCCCACCGGGCAGAGGCGTTGAAGATTTTCTATACAAAACTAAAGGAGGCAGGCTATGCTGAACAGTAAGCAGCGTGCTGAACTGCGTGCTCAGTCCAACGATTTGGATACCACCCTCATGGTGGGCAAGGGCGGCGTCACGGAAGCCGTCATTGCGGAGGCGGAAAACCAGCTCACCGCAAGAGAATTGGTCAAGGGGAAGGTCCTGGAAGGGGCCCTGATGTCCCCCCGAGAGGTCAGCGATGCCATTTGTGAGGCCACCGGTGCCGAGGGTGTTGCCTGCGTGGGCTCCAAGTTTGTGATCTACCGCTTCAGCGAGAAAAAGCAGGCTGAGCGGAACATGACCGGCCGGGCCAAGCGGAAGGAAACTCCTGTCAGCAAGTCCGACCCTGTGCGCAAGGGCATTCGTGCCCGCCGCCATGCGGCCAAGCTCCAGCGGGAGCAGCGCAATGCCTTCTTTAAGGAGAAGGCCGTGGAGCGGGCCATTGAGCGGGACCGGGAAAAGCAGCTGCGGCAGAAGGAAAGGGACTGATTTCGGCTTTCTTAGAAACATGCGGGATTCTTGGAAGGGGAGAGAGAAATGGAAAAAATCGGCATTTTTGGAGGTTCTTTCAATCCGCCCCATATCGGGCACATTCAAAGCGCCGCATATGCGGCTGATTGTCTGGGGCTGACGAGGCTGCTGCTCGTGCCAACCTGGCAGACTCCCGGAAAGACGGCCCCGGATGCGATCCCGGCGCAGCGTCTGGAGATGCTGCGTCTGGCGGCAGGAAGCTCGCCTGAATTGGAGGTTTCCGACTTGGAGATTTCCGCGGGCAGAGCGTGCTTCACCTATGATACGGTGCGTCTGATCCGGGAGCAGGTTCCCGGTGCGGAAATCTATTTGCTGCTGGGGGCGGATATGTTCCTGAAATTCCGGCAGTGGAGGTTCGCATCGGAGCTGCTGCGCTGCGTGACCCTGGCTGCATTGCGGCGGGGGGAGAAGAAGGAGACGGCCCAGCTGGAAAGCGAGGCCCGGGAGCTGATGGCGCTGGGCGGAAAGGTCATCCTTCTGGAGAATCCCGTTGTATCCATTTCCTCCACCCAGGTCCGGCGGCTCCTGGCCTTCCGGGCCGGGGAAGAGTTCCTGCATCCGGAGGTCCTTGCGTATATCCGGCGGGAGAAGCTCTACGATACGGCGGCAGATTTCCGAAATCTGCCCATGGAGCGGCTGGAGCCGGTGGTTATCCGGCTGCTGAATCCCAACCGGGTGAAGCACGTTCTCGGCTGCCGGGATACGGCAGTAGCCCTGGCAAAGCGCTGGGGAGCAGATGAAACGGATGCCGCCCGGGCAGGAATCCTGCACGATATCACCAAGGCTTTGGATGGGCCGCTGCAATTGACATTGTGCCAGGCGTATGGTAAAATGTTAGACGATTTTTCCAGAAAATACCCCAAAACCCTCCATGCGCTCACAGGAAGCCTGGTTGCGCAGCGGATTTTTGGGGAAAATGAGGCTGTGGTTTCCGCAATCGAGTCCCATACCACGGGAAAGGCCAATATGAACCTGCTGGAAACCATCATCTATGTGGCAGACTATATGGAGCCCAACCGGGATTTTGCCGGAGTGGAGCGCCTGCGGGAGCTGGCCTTCTCCGACATCCGCGCAGCGCTGAAGCTGGGCCTGAAAATGACCCTGGAGCATCTGGCGGAGCAGGGCGGGGAAGTGTCCCCCGCCTCCCGGGAGGCGCTGGCGTATTTGAACGCACAATAGACTTTTATTCCCAGAAAGGAACAAATGAATGCTTACACCCAAAGAAATCGCTTATGAAGTAACCAAGGCACTGGATTCCAAGAAGGGCATGGATATTCAGCTGCTGAAAATTGACCGCGTCAGCTCTCTGGCAGACTATTTCCTGATTTGCACCGGCACCTCCAATACCCATGTCAAGACCCTCTGCGACTACGCCGAGTACACCATGGAGCAGCTGGGCGAGCCCATGCTGGGCCGAGAGGGCCACCGGGGCAACTCCTGGGAGCTGCTGGACTTCGGTACCCTGGTTGTCCATGTGTTTACGGAAGAGGCCCGGCAGTTTTACGCCCTGGAGCGCCTGTGGGCCGACGCGGAGAAAATCGATCTGAAGGATATTATCATCGAAGAGAACTAAAGAGGTGCTACCTGTCATGAATTACGAATTCTCGAAAATCGAAGCCAAATGGCACAAGTATTGGGAAGAGCACGATACCTTCCACACCGATGTGTGGGATTTCTCCAAGCCCAAGTATTATGTGCTGGATATGTTCCCATACCCTTCCGGCGTGGGCCTTCACGCGGGCCATCCCGAGGGCTACACCGCCACGGACATCATGTCCCGGATGAAGCGGATGCAGGGCTACAACGTGCTGCACCCCATGGGCTACGACTCCTTCGGCCTGCCTGCGGAGCAGTACGCCGTGACGACCGGCCATCATCCCGACGGCTTCACCCAGGAGAATATCAAGACCTTCTCCAAGCAGCTGCGGGAGCTGGGCTTTGACTACGACTGGTCCAAGATGATCGCCACCTCTGACCCCAGCTTCTACAAGTGGACCCAGTGGATCTTCAAGAAGCTCTACGAGGCCGGTTACGCCAAGCGCATCGAGATGCCGGTGAACTGGTGCGAGGCCCTGGGCACGGTGCTTTCCAATGACGAGGTCATCGACGGCAAGTCCGAGCGGGGAGGCTATCCCGTGGTGAAGAAGAACATGATGCAGTGGGTCATCGACCAGCCTGCCTTCGCCGAAAAGCTCCTGGAGGGCCTGAACCACATCGACTGGCCCGAATCCACCAAGGAGATCCAGCGCAACTGGATCGGCAAGTCCACCGGTGTGGAGGTGGACTTCCAGCTGGTAGGCGGCGGGGACTTCTCCATCTACACTACCTGTATCGAGACCATCTACGGCATCACCTTCATGGTCCTGGCTCCGGACGGCAAGATCGTCCAGGATCTGATGGACCGGATCGAAAACAAGGACGAGGTCCGGGCCTACATTGACGAAACCGTGAAGAAGAGCGACATGGACCGGACCGAGCTCAACAAGGGCAAGACCGGCTGCCGCCTGGAGGGCGTTTACGCCATCAATCCCGTCAACGGCAAGCAGGTCCCCGTGTTCATCGGTGACTTCGTTCTGGCCAACTACGGCACCGGTGCCGTCATGGCCGTGCCCAGCCACGACCAGCGTGACTTTGAGTATGCCGTTGCCCACCATATCCCCATGATCCAGGTCATCGATGGCCGGGACGTGTCGGAATGCGCCTTTGAAAAGCAGGACTACCTGGGCAAGGGCTGCAAGCTCCTGAACTCCGAGGAGTTCACCGGCCTGACGGTGGAGGAGGCCAAGGAGGCCATCACGGCGAAGCTGGAGAAGCTGGGTGTGGCCAGAAGAAAGGTCAACTACCACTTCCGGGAGTGGATCTTCGCCCGTCAGCGCTACTGGGGCGAGCCCGTGCCCTGCGTCTACACCCAGGACGGCAAGATCTACTTCGTCCCCGATGAGGAGCTGCCTGTAGTATTGCCGGAGCTGGAGGACTACAAGGGCAAAAACGGCCAGGCCCCCCTGGAGAACGCCACCGAGTGGAAGAAATACGATGCCCACGGCATTCACGGCACCCGGGAGACCTCTACCATGCCCGGCTCCGCCGGTTCCTCCTGGTACTATATGCGCTATATCGACCCCAGGAACGACAAGGAGTTCTGCAATCAGGAGCTGCTGAAGCACTGGATGCCCGTGGACCTGTATGTGGGCGGACCGGAGCACGCCGTGGGCCACCTGATGTACTCCCGGATCTGGAACCGGTTCCTCTATGACCAGGGCCTGTCCCCGGTGAAGGAGCCCTTCCAGAAGCTGGTCCACCAGGGTATGATCCTGGGTGAGAACGGCATCAAGATGGGCAAGCGCTACCCTGAGTTCGTGGTGAACCCCAGCGATGTGGTCCGGGAATACGGCGCGGATACCCTGCGGCTGTATGAGATGTTCATGGGCCCCCTGGAGGTATCCAAGCCCTGGAGCACCCAGGGCGTGGCCGGTGCCAAGAAGTTCATCAACCGGGTCTGGAACTTCTTCTCCGAGAGCGCCAACATCACCGATGCCGACGACGGCAAGCTCACCAAGATCTACCACCAGACCGTGAAGAAGGTCACCTCCGACTTCGAGGCCCTGGGCTTCAATACCGCCATTGCCCAGATGATGGTCTTCGTCAACGAGGTCTATAAAAACGGCACCTGCCCCAGAGAGTATGCCGAGGGCTTCATCAAGATGATCTCCTGCATCATCCCCCACGTGGGCGAGGAGCTGTGGCAGCTGCTGGGCCACAGCGAGACCATCGCCTATGAGCCCTGGCCCACCTATGACGAGAGCAAGTGCAAGGACCAGGAGGTCACCATGGCCGTCCAGGTCAACGGCAAGATGCGGGGCACCGTCCTGATGGAGGCGGACCTGGACAACGACACCGTGGTGAAGAACGCTCTGGCCGACGAAAAGATCGCCAAGTTCCTGGAAAAAATCGGCGGCAGCCTGGTGAAGACCATCGTGGTCAAGAACAAGCTCGTAAACCTGATCGTGAAATAATTTTGAAATTTTTCGAAAAAGAACGAATTTATTCTTGACAATCCGGGGGTTACACCGTATAATAATCTAGCCGTATGGCCCTGAAAGCATCCAGGATCTAGCCGGATGCGTCGGAGGGAGGGAAAACAATGTCTGAAATTCGCGTAAAGGAAAACGAGTCTCTGGAGAGCGCTCTGCGCCGGTTTAAGCGCAGCTGTGCCAAGGAGGGCGTTATCGCCGAAGTTAAGAAGCGCGAGCATTACGTCAGCCCCAGCCTGAAGCGTAAGCAGAAGTCTGAAGCTGCCCGTAAGAACAAGAGAAAGTTCTACTAATATCCCTCTTGAATCGTGCATGTGCCGCCCCGGAAGGTCCTCTTCCGGGGCGGTTTTTCCGCAAAAAAAGACCCTCTCCTGGGAGAGGGTGGCACGGCGAAGCCGTGACGGGTGTGGGGCGGTATGCAAGAGCGGTTACAAAGCAGCCTTTGGATAATGACATTGTGTTGACAAACGGTAGCAAACTGCATATAATAGAGACAAAGGAGGTGCCCCATATGGCAACCACAAATTTAAATATCCGAACCGATAAGGAAATCAAGGACCAGGCCGAGCAGATTTTCGCCGAGCTTGGCATTACTATGAGCACCGCGGTGAATATCTTCCTGCGGACTGCCGTCCGGGAGCACGGGATCCCCTTTGCCCTGAAAATCGATGTCCCCAACGATACCACGGCAGCGGCTATCCAAGAGGGGAGAAAGATGCTGAAGGACCCAACAGCGCCTAGATACTCCAGCATGGAGAGCCTGAAGGCGGCGCTGGACGCATGAAATACGATATTCAGTTTACGACGCAGTTCAAAAAGGACCTGAAGCTGGCAAAAAAACAGAATAAGGACCTGGATAAGCTGTTCTCAGTAATCGAAGTTCTGGCCAGGGGGGAAACGTTGCCGCCCCAATACCGGGACCATGATTTATCCGGAAACTACAAGGGGACCCGGGAGTGCCATGTGGAGCCGGATTGGTTGCTGATCTATGAAATTCAGGACAATGTTCTGGTGCTGATGCTTTATCGCCTGGGGACCCATTCGGAGTTGTTTAAGAAGTAAGAAAACCCCGGAGCCGGAAAAACACGGCTCCGGGGGAACACATATCCCCTTACTCCAAGCTCAAATGGCTCTTTTTCAGGCCCTTGAGGATGGCCAGCCCCAGGATGGGGGCGAAGACGATGGCTACCACGGCGTTGAAGACGGTGGCAGGGATCTTGGCAACAACACCGAGGGCAGCGGCATCCGGGGTCAGGCCCTGCTTGTAGAGACCATTCCAGAGATAGCTCTTGGCCAGGTACAGCGCCGCGTAGGTGATGGCGGCAGCGGTGGTGGCAACGGTGGCCTTCAGGTAGTTCCAGTTCATCTTTCCGGCCTTCCAGGCCACGAGACCGGCAACCAGGCCGTAGGTACCCTTGGTCAGGAAGGTGATCCAGCACTCGTCGATGTAGTTCGACATGATGTCAAACAGGAAGGACCCCAGGCCCGCGGCCAGGCCGCCCAGCCAGGGACCAAGCAAAAGACCAGACAGGGCGCAGAAAATGTTGCCCAGGTGGAAGGCGGTGGTGCCCCCTACGGAGATGGGCATCTGGATCCGGATGGCGGAGCCGACGACGGTCAGGGCGGCCATCAGGGCGGCCAGGACCAGCTTTTTGGTGGTGATGGTAGATTCTTTTTTCATGTTCTCATTCCTCCCGGAAGTTGTTGAGCACATTATAGCAGAATCTGGCTACAAAAAAAGTATCAGAATGCATTTCAAAAATAGGGCCAGATGAAACGAAAATGGTAAAGATACAGTTGGATAAGCGCTGTACAACCGTCTGGAAAGGTGGTATAATATATACCAGATGAAGACCCAATGAAAAATTTATAAAGAAGGGGATTATTATGAGACTGATTCGCGCCAAAGATTACGCAGACGTGAGCCGCAAGGCCGCCAACATCATTGCCGCTCAGATCCAGCTGAAGCCCAACTGTGTGCTGGGCCTGGCCACCGGCAGCAGCCCCGTGGGCACCTATAAGGAGCTGATCGCCAAATACCAGTCCGGCGACCTGGACTTCTCCCAGGTCCGCACCGTAAACCTGGACGAGTACGTGGGGCTGACCAAGGACCACGACCAGAGCTACGCCTACTTCATGCGTACCAACCTCTTTGACCATGTGAATATCGACCAGGCCAACTGCAACATCCCCAACGGTATGAACCCCGATGCCGAGGCCGAGTGCGCCCGGTACGATGCCGTCATCGACGGCTTCGGCGGCGCGGACCTGCAGCTGCTGGGCCTGGGACCCAACGGCCACATCGGCTTCAACGAGCCTGCGGATGCCTTCGTGAAGAACACCAACAAGGTCAGACTCACCGACGCCACCATCGATGCCAACCAGCGCTTCTTCGCCAAGCGGGAAGACGTGCCCACCCACGCCTACACCATGGGCATCGGCGGCATCATGAAGGCCAAGCGGGTCCTGCTGGTGGTCAACGGCAAGAACAAGGCCCAGGCCGTCAAGGACTGCTTCTTCGGCCCCATCCGCCCCCAGGCCCCCGGCTCCATCCTCCAGCTCCACCCGGACTTCACCCTGGTGGCCGACGAGGACGCCCTGTCCCTGGTGAAGGATCTGCTGTAAGTTCTATAGTGAATTCTCCCCGGAAACGAAAGTTTCCGGGGAGAATTTTGGTCATAATGTGGCAGGGAATTTTGAGATTTTACGGAGGAAAATGAATTATGCTATGGCTCGTAATGGCAGTATTATCTGCCCTCTTCGCAGGCCTGACAGCGGTATTGGCAAAGTGCGGAATCAAAAAAACGGATTCTACCGTGGCAACGGCCATTCGCACGATTGTCGTATTGCTGTTTTCGTGGATCATGGTATTTATGGTCGGCTCACAAGGTACGATCACGGACATCCCTGCGAAAACGCTTCTGTTTCTGATTCTCTCCGGAATCGCCACGGGTGCGTCATGGCTTTGCTATTTCAAAGCGCTGCAGGTGGGAGATATTAACAAGGTTGTACCTATTGACAAATCCAGTACGATTTTGACCATTCTGCTGGCTTTTATTTTCCTGCATGAAAGCATCAGCATATACAGCGGGATCGCTGTTGTCCTGATTGCTGTCGGTACTTTCCTGATGATTGAGAAAAAAGATGTACAAAAGAACGATACGAAAGGTAAAGGCTGGCTGTTTTATGCAGTTGGTTCAGCGATTTTTGCCAGTTTAACTTCTATCCTCGGAAAAATCGGTATATCCGGTGTGGAATCCAACCTGGGTACGGCGATCCGCACCGGTGTTGTGCTTGTGATGGCGTGGATGATGGTGTTTGTTACCGGCAAGCAGAAAGAGATTACAGACATTCCGAAAAAGGAACTCGGTTTTATCTGTCTGTCGGGATTGGCAACCGGAGGATCATGGCTGTGTTATTATAAAGCATTGCAGGACGGGTTGGCCAGCGTGGTAGTACCGATTGATAAATTGAGTATTCTTGTGACAATCGTGTTCTCCTATATTGTGTTCAAGGAAAGATTGTCAAAGAAATCGGCCATCGGCCTTGTGGCAATTATTGCAGGAACGATCGTTATGCTGCTCCCTACTCTGCTTAGATAAATTTTCACATACAGCTTTTGAAAGCGCGTGCTAACAAAGTACGCGCTTTTTTTAAAAGGCCGGGGGAACATAATTTCATGAAATGAAAGTTGACAAATGCCAACGAATCGTATATACTATAGATGCAGGCAGAGATGCACTGTATACCTGTGAAACCGAATTAGCGTTTAAGCGACATGTAATGTCGTCGGACACAGGGAGCCGCTCTTGGGCGGCTTTTTTCATACATGGAGTGTCGAATCATGAATATATTTGTCTATTCAGACGAGTCTGGCGTGTTGGATAAAGCACATAATGATATATTTGTGTTCGGCGGGATCGTTTTCTTATCGAAAGACGAGCGGGACATTGCCGCACGAAAATACAGTGCGGCGGAAAAGGTCATCAGGAATGCCGGTAAGTATGAAGAGAGTACTGAAATTAAGGCCTCTGTGGTCAGCGCAAATGAAAAGAGAAAGCTCTACCGATCCTTGAATCAATACTACAAATTCGGCGTTGTGGTTGAGCAGAAACGGGTAATAGACCGCATTATGGCAGACAAGAAGTCAAAACAAAGGTTTCTTGACTACGTCTTTAAGATTGGAGTCAAAAGGCTGCTTGAAGAATTGATCCAGAGGGCGGTTATCTGCCCCGAAGAGGTTGAAAACATATATTTCTACGCTGATGAGCATACGACCTCTACAAATGGCCTATATGAATTGCGGGAGTCACTGGAAGAAGAGTTTAAGAGAGGAATGTACTCGCACAATTTTACAAAATTTTTCCCACCACTGTTTCCGAGCATTTGTAGGGTCGAGCTGAAATTCTGTAATTCCGCAAGCGTGCGGCTGGTGCGGGCTGCGGATATTATCGCGAACAGAGTGTTCCATGATGCAGTGTCCGGGAAGTGCGAGAACTGTTTTGATAATGAAACGAATAAGTTGTATATTACCATTTTACCCTGAAAGAAAAGCAGATCGCCGAGGCGGTCTGCTTTTTGCTTAAAAGGTGCCTGGACGGAGCAAAGCCCTCTCCTGCCTGGAGAGGGTGGACCGGGCGGAGCCCGGGACGGGTGTGGAGGGGACCCCTGAAAT
>OLHG01001926.1_pt1 | contig 11779 bp, 12 predicted proteins | sample 1605971 | NCBI WGS metagenome assembly OLHG01 (sample SAMN03283289) | human gut metagenome | biome: human-associated habitat; material: feces | host: Homo sapiens | place: Peru | collected 2012 | reverse complement strand
AGAATGAAATATGATTAAAGGTAAAGAAGATATTACAGATAAAGATTTTGAAGAAATATTATTACCATTCTACAATAATTATAATGACTACTTTATTAAGTTTATAATACCAGAAGCAGTAGCATTTTATCTAGCAAATGGTCATAGTAGAAAATGTTTATCAGATTGTCCACTTCGTAATCATGTTAATTCAGCCTTAGATATATTTAATGTTAGATGTAACATAGATGAATTAATGCCTAATATCAAACTCATATTAGAAATAAAATATAATCTAAAAATTGTAAAAATTAATCCATTAAAATTGATTAAATATGAATAAAAAACAAACACTATCTTAATCACTAGATAGTGTCATTTTTTAGTTTTGGGAGTAATTTATTTGTCTAGCAAGCACTGAATTTTTACTCCCATACAAAATTCGTATATGGGAATAATCCCAAACCCTTTATAAGTTGTTATTAATTATTTTCCCCTTGATATTTCCCATTGCATTAGAGCTATATCCTCTAAACAACAATCACAAATCCCAGTTATACCAGGTCTTCCACACTTTACACAACAATCTATATCATCGATAGTTGTTTCTTTTTTACACATAAAACATATAGCTTTATTATTTTCATAATCCATTAGCATAGTGTCTCCACAATATGGACAATCAATTTCTTCAATAGGAACTGCACCTTTACTTATATCTCTATAGGAAGGTTGATATTTTTCAATATATTTATTTCTTTCATATGAAGTATCTTGATAATCAAACTTGCATAAATAACACTTACATTTAATTCCTTGTACTTTTACACATCTTTTATAACATTTTGGGCAAGTTTTGAATGGCACATCAGGAAATCTATTATGGATTTCTTGCTCTAACTTGTTTAGATATTTATCTAAATTAAATATTTTTTCTTTAATTGATGAGTATAGCGATTTTTCTTCTTTAGAAAATCTATTTTTAAAATATTCCGGTTCTCTATCAATAAAATTTAAAATTACAGTTATGCTATTATAAACTAATGAAATTGTTTCTTCTTGATTTAAATTCAACTTAAAATGTTCTATCTTATTTCTTATCAATTTTAAATTAATTAGTGTCAACTCATCTTCCTTTTTCATAGAAACGTTACATAATTTTTTTAATCTATCAATTGATTGTTCTAAAGTTACGGAAACAAAATCACCATTTTCATAATTATTAATAGCCAATTTATCTAAATCATTAATTACAAAAGCCCAATTGTCGCATTCAAGTCTATACTTTAATATTATTTCAATACCAGATATAAGATCTCTAATAATATATTTGATTGTGTATTTATTTCCCATATTTAGTTCAATAGTTTTTAATTTATTTAAAGAATTAATAATATAATCGAACCCATTTTCTAATAAACTAACATTACTCATAAATATCACCTTTTTTCAATCTTTTTACCTGCACATTTTGGACAACCTGTACCAGCAACTCTATTATTTACGGCTGCAATCCATTCGTAACCGCATTTTGGACAAGTCCACCATACTTTTTTTGATACTCTTGACATAATATCACTTGGAGTCAAAGGGTAATTTTTTTTATAATTCCATTGCTTAGCTAAATTTGGATAAACAGTAGCTAAGTCATTTATATTTTTTAATATTTTTTTCCCCGCACAATATGGACAATTTCTTCCTTTATTTCTATTACTAATACTTGCTTGCCATTCATGACCTTTATCACATTTCCACCATACCTTTTTTTCAGAAGATACGGTAACTTCGTTTGGAGTAATTTGATTTTTATCATAATCCCATTCTTTACATAATATTGGATTCAAAGTCAGTAAATCAGTTTCACCCTTAATCGCCATTCTTCCACTACAATAAGGACATTTATTTCCTAAAACTCTATTAGATATCTTTGCTTGCCATTCGTGACCTTTATCACATTTCCAAAATACTTTTTTAGCAGAGTGAGATGTATATTCTTCAGGTATTGAATTGTTTTTATCATAATTCCATTCTCTCGAAATTTCAGGATATAGTGTTTTTAAATCAGTTTCACCAACAATAGGAAGCCTACCACTGCAATATGGACATCCATTACCATTAATTCTATTTGATGGTATTGCTTGCCATTCGTGACCTTTGCTACATTTCCACCATATTTTTTTGCTGGTTTTACATTGTATCTGTGAAGGTTTTAAGGGATAATTTTTGTCATAATTCCATTCTTTACATAATTTTGGATAATTAGATTCTAAAGAATTATTTTTTTCACTATAATTTACCATTTGATTTATATTTGAAGTATCTCTGTTTATATCAATGTCTGGATTTTTAATGTTCAAAACTTTTTCAAATAGTTCTTTTTCTATTTTTATTTCTAACTCTTCTTTTGTTAAATCATTTAATATAATTTTTATAGAACTTGAATTGATTATTGGACAGTATTTTTCTCTAATTCTTACAAGAGTAACATTATTTTCTTTACAAAGCTCGTCTTTTTTTAAGTCTCTTTTCGTATCTTTATGCCAATTTTGCCCATCATATTCTATACCTATATTTTTATCTGGAATAAAAATATCAAATTCTTTATTTTTTAGAAAAGTAGGTTTATAGTTTTCTAATGCATTCGGAAAATATTTTTTTACATAAAAATAAACGACTTTTTCGGCAAATGACGTATGAAATTCATATGCACATTGAGGACATCCATTGCCTTTTGCTCTGTTATTTATAATAGCTTCCCACTCATGTCCCTTATCACATATCCACCATACTTTCTTGTTAGAAAAGGGAGACACTTGATTCGGTTTAATTTTATTTTTTTCATAATTCCATTCTTTACATAAATCTGGATTAATGGTTAATAAATCATTTTCCCCTATAATAGGTCTTCTCCCACTACAATATGGACACCCGTGTCCATTATTTCTATGGTCAATTCTCATATCATAACTATGTTTGTTCGGACAAATCCACCATGCTTTCTTAGTACTTCCACAAGTTGTTGATTTTGGATCTAATGTATTTTTTCTATAATCCCATTCTTTAACTAGTTCATTATTATTTATTATATATCCTTTCTTCAAAATTTTACCTCCTATATAATTCAATATATAAAATAAATTAACTTTCTATATTCCTAATTTTATTTAATAAAATCATTATTACTCTATGATATTTCAACATTTCTTGACTTCCAAATAAATATTTTGCATTCGTATTATGTTGAAGAATATTATATTTCGTAACATCTTTTTCATTTAAATTTATTATACCTTTTTTATCTGGTTTTAAATTACATAATTTATATTCTTCGCTTACTTCCTTTGCTTGTATTATTATCGCTAATCTAGGATTTATTGGAAAACATATATCATTAAAACCAAGAAAAAAATATAAAAGAGGATTATCTGATAAAAGAAAATCTAATTTTGTATTGTTAATACCAACGAAAAAATTATAATTATCAAAAACTTTAATTCCTTTGTCATAAGTTTTTACTAAAGATGTTATTTCACGTAATTGATTTATTTTTGCTATGTCTTTCGGATCCATATCTAATGGATAATTTCTAACTTTCTTAATATTTAAAGACTTAAGCCAACTAGTAGTTTGTTCCGCTATATTTTCTAATCCATTACGGAAACTCATTGTTCTTATAGATAAAGTATACATAAACAAAAATAATATTGATAAAAATTCTTCATCACTTATTAAAGCATAATCATTCTCAAATTTATTAAAATACATCCCTGCTTTTGCCTCTAATCTTGATAAAGCTTTTTCTACAAATTGAATGTCATTTGTTAATTCCTCATAATCCTGATTTGAAATATTTGTTAATTCTTTATACTCAGCCAAAATCTTTTTTAAAATTTCAGGTTCTAAATCATAAAAATAGTTTTTGGAACCAACTTTTCTAATATTTGTAGGAAAAATCTTGTCATTTATTAAATCATATACAAATATCTTCCCATTTTTAGAAAAACGCTCTAAATAAAATTTTGGTATATAATGTTCATTTTTTACCATTAAATCCTCCAATATTATTTAATCAAGGGCTTGGGCATTCCCACATGCGAATTTCGTATGGGAGTACAAATTCATTGCTTGCTAGACAAATATTATATTCCCAATGACAACAATGACGTCTTTATTACACCATACCCATATATCTCTATTTCCTGTCATATGTCATTACTAACTAAAAAATCATTCTTCTTCAGTAAGTAATTTTTTTAAATCATCAAGAGATTGTTTTTGTTTTTTTATTTCTTTTTCATTTTCTTTAACATAATTTTTAATTACTTTGATAACTCTATTTTTGTCCTTTTTATTTAATTCAGAAATAAAATTTAACTCTTCTAAATCACAGTTATCTAATAATTCTTTAATAACCATTTTCATATATAGTTCATCTTGCATTTGATTAACTATATCATCAAGTACAAGAATTGGAGCATTTTCAGGCTTAATAACCATACTACTATAAGAATTATTTACTGTTGAATCTATTTCTTCCTTACTATACTCACATAGTTCCATTAACATCTCTAAGGATAGATTTAATACTGAACTTAACTTTTTTAAAGATAATACATTAGGTTTCTTTCTTTCGCCTTTTTCAATTTTAGCAATCGTATTATTATCTATACCAGTTATTCTTGATAATTCTCTTTGGGATATATTAATTTTCTCTCTAGCTTCTTTTACTACACTAGCTAAAGTTTTATCGTTCATTCAATCACACCTCTTTTTGAATTTTGTAATTTTACATATTATTTCTTCTAGTTTGCTGTTAATATTTTGTTGTGTTTTTTTATTTTATTTTTGAAATTAATCAACGAATTCTTCAAGATACTTTTATCAATTACATATCTTAAATTTTTTCAATTAATAAAATTATTTGAGGTAAATACGCAATTACAAAATCGACACCTTTATCTAATAAGAAACTTAATATTATTTTAATTTTTTTCCACTTATCTTTTTTTGATAATTCTTTATCGTTGCAAATTTCCTTAATTTCATTTACAGAATCTATAATATCTTCTTTATTTTCTTCTGATATATTATTATCTTTATTTATACTTTCTATAATACTTTCAAATGTAATATTAATATTATTAACATTTGAATTATAATTACTATTATCAACCTTTAAAGTAATATTTGGAACATTTATATTGTAATTATCATTACTTTTCACCATTTCTTTATCTAAAATAATATCTTCATATTCCTCATAAATTGACTCTAATTCAGATAATGTTTTTTCCAAATCGCTTTTATATTTTCTATAAATAATTTCACTGTTATCAGAACCAATTGATAAAACACTCGGATAATAGTATCTATTTTTTAGTCTTTTAGTATCAGTATTGTCAGAACCAAATTCTCTTTCCATAAATCTAATAATTGAAGTATTCCAAGCACTAAATTTTGGATTATCTTTTCCACTATGATTATCAAGCAGTTCTTTTCCTTTTTCTATTAATGATTTTAATTTTTCTTTTCTATTCATTAAATTACACCTCTTCATAACTTCCTAATACCATTTTACCACAAAACAGATTATTCAACAATTATTTTGTGATTAAAACTCACAAATTTTATTGACATTAATTAATATTAAATGGTATTATTATATTGTGAGTATACCTCACAATATAATTTCTTTCTTTAGTTGGTAATCTTTACATAGATATATTTATATCTAGAGTTTAAATGAAAGGAGGATTAGTTTATATGAATGCTAGAGAAACTTTAAAACTTATTTCAAAGCAATGGTGTAATCTTGATGATCTAATGAAACTTGCTGAAATAGGTAAAAACAATGCCGTTAAACTTAGAAGAGAAATAAAAAATGACCTAATAAATAGAGGTTATACTCTTCCTAATAACAGATTACCAATGATTGAAGTAGTTAATAAGCTAAAAATTAATATTAATTATTTAGAAAAAATGGCTAAAGAAAATTTATAGAAAGGAATTATATGAAAACAATTGAAGAATTAAAAAATAGTATTGTCGATATTAATTATATTATTGAAAATATGATTAGAGAAAATGGTTTATATTGTTTACTTGGAGAAGCTAAAGTAGGAAAATCTGCTCTAGCTCTTCAAATAGCAAATTCTGTTTGTAATGGTATTCCTTTCTTGAATTTAAAGACTAGCAAAACACCTATTTTGTATTTAAGTACAGAAATGAATCCATCTGAGACTATAAGTCGTATTAATTTTATGAAATGTAATTTAATGGAAAATGATTTTCTATATACTTTCCCAGAAGATAATATGACACAACTAAGCATATTAAAAGTTGAAAAAGAAATAAGTGAATTTAAAGAAAAATATAACGGCAAATTAGTATTTATTGATATGTTTAATGGCATAAATTTTGGAAGTTATTACGATTTAAATAATTACCAAGATATGAGTCAAAATATATTTCCACAACTGCGTAAATTATGTAATAACTATAATGTTACTATCATCATAGTTCATCATTTAAATCGTAAAGGTAAATCTTTAGGAAGTACTGCTATTGATACTTGTGTAGATGGTAAACTTGCATTAAAACAAGATGAAAACATCAAATCAACTTTCTACTTAAATTATGAAAGTAGAGATTACCAATCACTTAATTATGTACTAAAAAGAAATGATAATTTAATTCTAAGTATTGATGAAAAAACAGAAGAAACACTTAATCCAAATTTAATTCAATTTTTAAAATATGCAATTAGTAAAAAAGAGTTTACTTTTACTATTTCAGAATTGGTTAGTAAATTAAATTTATTTATTACTCCACCCGTCTTAGGTAAATTAATATCAAGTAATAAAGATGAACTCGAAAAACTAGGATTATTTATAGAATGTAAAAGAACACAAACAGAAAGACTATATACTGCTAAATATAGGGAACCTTTGGAAATACTTGCTGATAATATTTTTTCAGAAAGTAATAGTAATAATTTAAATTCAAAGGAGGAATAATTATGGCAGTTAAACTATTAGATAAAAAAGAATGGACAAAAGATGGTCGTAAGTGGATTTTTTATGACTATGTCAAGAATTTAGATGGTTCTAGAAGAAAGTATAAATCAAAGAAGTTTTTTACTAAAACAGAGGCATTAAAAGCTGAAAGAGAATTTTTAACAATTAACGCTGATAGAAGTGATAAAGACCGCAATATGACTTTTAAAGATTTATATACACTCTTCTATGCATACAAAGAAGATAAAGTAAAATATACTACTTTAAAGACTTATCGTGATAGAGAAAAATTTTTCAAAGACTTAGATAATGTTAAATTAAAAGATTTTAATATTGAACATTTTGAAAAATGGAAAAAGCAAATAAATTCTTATGGATATACAACTAATCATAAAAATCATTTATTCAAATTCTTTAAAGAATTATTAAACTTTGCTACTAAGTGGTACAATTTTAACTTTACAGCAACTTATAATAAAATGACTAATTTTACTGACCCAAACGAAATACCAAAAGAAATGTTATTTTTCACTTATGAAGAATTTAAAAAATTCATATCGGTAGAAGATGATATTCTATTCAAAACATTATTTGAAACTTTATATTATTGTGGACTTCGTAGGGGTGAACTTAGAGGACTAACATGGAAAGATATAGATTTTAAAAATCAATATTTAAGTGTTAACAAAAATATTGTAGCAACTCAAGGTGATGAAAAGAAACCATATATTGTAACTACACCTAAAACAAAATCTAGTATAAGAAATATTCCTATACCAAAAGTATTAATGGAAGATATGAAAGTATTATATGAAGTTTCTAAAAGACATTATGGATTTAATGATGACTGGTATTTGTTTGGAGATACTGATCCAATTACAAATGGAAAGTTAAGGCATAGAAAAAACAAGGATTGTAAGTTAGCAGATGTTAAACAAATTAGAATACACGATTTTAGACATAGTTGTGCGTCACTTTTAATTAATAGTGGTGCTACTATAAACGTTGTAGCAAAGTATTTAGGACACACAAAAATAGATGAGACATTAAATACTTACTCTCACCTATTTAAGAATCAATTAAATGAAATAATTAATATTATAGACAAACTAAATTAAAATGGGTACCTATTTGGGTACCTAATACATATACAAACAAGCTTAAAGCCCTTATAAACAAAGTATCCCGCCATTTCTGACGGGATTTCAGGGGGTTTTGGTTGATTCACTCTCACCTTTGAATTCGTAAGAGTTATATCATATAGCATGATGTCTATCATGCTACATTAATCATATTATAATTAATTAACTTTGTCAATTACGAAACTTAATAATTTACACTATATTGTTATTTATACTTTTTATATGACAAAATACAACAACCTTTAATTAATAAAATTAATTTTATCAACTATATTTTTATATATTTTATTTGTTAAATACTTCCCACTTACTAAATATTCTTCACTGTCTTTTTGAGTTTGGAGTAATATTTCATAATCTTTTTTTAAGTTAACAATTTTAAAAGCTAAATCTCCACTTTGTTTTTCGCCAAAAATATCACCACTACCTCTTAATTCAAAATCCTTTTCACTTATGTAAAATCCATCATTACTTTCTTCTAAAACTTTAAGCCTTTCTGTATCATAGTTGGACACTAAATAACAATAACTTTGAGTATCATTTCTTCCTACTCTGCCTCTCAATTGATGTAGGGTTGCAAGTCCAAATCTTTCTGCATTAAATATCACTATCATTGTTGAATCTTTAATATCTACTCCAACCTCTATTACTGTTGTAGATATTAATATTTTTATTATTCCATTTTTAAAATCGTTCATTATTGATTCTTTTTCTTGTTTGCTTTTTTTACCATGAAGAACTCCGATATTTATTTGATTATTAAAGGCAATATTCATTTTTTCTGCTAATTCAAGTACACTTTTTAAATCTAATTCATTATTATTTTCAATTAATGGCGACACAACATAAATTAAATGACCTTTTTTTATTTCTTCTAACATCATAAAAAGTACTTCTTTTATTTCTTTTTCCTTTTTTAATTTTGTAATTACATCTAATCGCCCTTTTGGTTTGGTTTTGATAATTGACAAATCTAAATCGCCATAAATTGTCAAGGCGTATGTTCTTGGTATTGGTGTTGCACTTAAATATAATACATCTGTGCTATTTCCTTTTTTTGAAAGAATTTCTCTTTGATTAACTCCAAATCTATGTTGTTCATCTACTACTACTAGTCCTAAATTTTTATATATGATGTTTTCACTAATTAAAGAATGAGTACCGATTAATAAATCAATCTCACCTTTTTTTAATTTTTCATAGATTATATCTTTTTCTTTCTTTTTCATTGCTCCAGTTAATAGTTCGATGTTTATTTTAATTCTTTTGAAAATTTTTTTGATATTGCTAAAATGTTGTTCTGCAAGTATTTCTGTTGGTGCCATAAGTGCGCTTTGATATCCGCTTAAGAAATTCATATAAATTGCAAAAATTGCAACAACTGTCTTTCCACTCCCAACATCTCCTAGTACTAATCTGTTCATTCTGTAGTTACTTTTTAAATCGTTAAATATTTCTTTTATACTTTTTATTTGATCTTCAGTTAATTCAAAAGGTAATATTTTCATAAAATCATCGATTATAGTTATGCTTTGATTTTTCGGAATTCCTGGTGCTTTTTTGTTTAATTCTTTTAAGTAATTTATTTTAAACATGTACTCAAATAATTCTTCATATTTTAATCTTACTGAAGCTTTTTTTATTTCTTCAACAGATTTTGGTTTGTGAATATAGTTTAAGGCATCCGATTTGCTTATAAAATTATATTTTTTTTGATATTCCATAGGTAGATGTTCTAATGGTAACTCGTAATTAAGTGATTCTAATATTATATTTGATAAAAACGAGTTTTTTAAGCCTTCTGTTAAATGATATACAGGTTCTATTTTGTTATTTTCTATATCGAATTTAATATCACTTGCTATAAAAGTTTTTTTTAACTTATTATACTTACCAATTAAAATTATTTCTTTTCCAATATTTAAATTTTTTTTCAAAAAAAATCTATTATAAATTTTAACATTAAACGTATAACCATCAGATGATGTTAAAAAAGTCAATATATTTAGATTTTTTTTAATATATGAGACTCTTTCTTCTCCTGCAATTGTCCCCTTAATGACACAATTTTCGTTATCTTTCACTGTGTTTAATTTACTTATAGAATAACAATTATATTTATACGGATAATACTCTTGTAAATCATTTATAGTTTTTATGTTTAAAGAATTCAGTTTTTGTTCTTTATCTTTTCCTATTCCTTTTATTTCGTTTAAATTCATGATAACACCTTTAAGCTTACATACTTTTTCATTTTTATTTAAAAATACTATTATAATATATCATACATTTGTTGCTATTTCAAATTTTGAAAATAAAATGTATTAATTACTATTATAAGGACATACTAATTACCGGACAAATAATATAGAAATTTGGCAAAATATAAATGGTGATTGAAATGACGGCATTTAAAAGAGATTTTCATTTTGATGAAAATATTATGCGAACTGTGTCAAAAAATATTAAGAAATACAGATTAGAGGCCGGTATTACTCAAGAACAACTTGCAGTAGATATTGGTAAATCATATGATTTTACTAGAAGACTTGAATTCAAAAAGGGTGAAATTGGATGTTCATTAGATACTCTTTATAGAATATCTGTAGTTCTTAATACAAAAATGGATAAATTTTTCGAATAATATTTAATTAAAACAATCTTGATAAAAAAAGAATAAAAAAATAGACCATTAACTAGTCTAAATTATTTATTCTTTTTTGTTTTAGTATCATTTTGAATAAATTTAACTTTAACACCTTTAACTTTTCCAAATTGTTTTTTTATACCTTTTGGTAAGTTTTTCTTAATTACTTTCATTTTAACACCTCGCGATAAAATTATAACACGAAAATTAAAAAAAATATGTTTTTTTGCTAAATATTTGGTTATTTAATTGATTTTTTTAATATAATTCTTCACATGTTCCACTTGTAGGTCTATAAAAGCAATGGTTTTTATATCTTCCTGCTAATGGCTGGCTATACCAATAATTAGTACAATTATTAGTACCAGGTGCATAAAACCATAGAGCATGTGTTGCTGGATAATAGTATTCTCCTATTAATGTTCTTTTTGCTAAACTTTTTTCTTTTTCAGTAGCTCTTGCTTGATATAATGAACTATTTATTCCAGAAAATTGATTTTTTTGATTTATAGCGTCTGTTATTGAATCGATATTTTTAAATGTTAAGCAGTTTGCTACAACTCTATTTATAACGACATTTCCTACCATTAGCATGCCAATATCTCCTTCATTTAATGCTTCAGCTCGCATAATTCTTGCTAACATATCTAATTCTTTTGTTGAATAATTGATTAACATAGTATCACCTTCTATATATTATGCTAGTTTTTTTTAAATATTTATGATATAATTTTTTTGTAGCCAATTAGGGGCGTGGTATAATGGTAGCATAGGAGTCTCCAAAACTTTTGATGGGAGTTCGATTCTCTCCGCCCCTGCCAAGAAAATACCGATTTTTTCCTTATAAAATAAGGGGAAAATCGTTTTTTTGTGTGAAAATTATTATTGTTGATAAAAGAATTGTTCCAAATAAAAGACTTATATCCTTTAACTCAATAAAAGAGTGAAACACATTTAAGTTCCACTCTAACTTAATATTATTTTTAATTATGTGA
>OLHG01001924.1_pt1 | contig 11789 bp, 11 predicted proteins | sample 1605971 | NCBI WGS metagenome assembly OLHG01 (sample SAMN03283289) | human gut metagenome | biome: human-associated habitat; material: feces | host: Homo sapiens | place: Peru | collected 2012 | reverse complement strand
GTGAAATAGATAAAATATCAAGAAAATCAGAAAATCCATCAATAACAAGAGATGTAAGTGGAGAAGGAGTACAACAAGCTTTATTAAAAATAATAGAAGGAACAGTAGCGTCAGTTCCGCCTCAAGGAGGAAGAAAACATCCACATCAAGAATTTATACAAATAAATACTCAAAATATATTATTCATATGTGGAGGGGCTTTTGATGGTTTGGAAAAAATAATAAAGGAAAGAGTTGAGAAAAAGACTATTGGATTTGGTGCTACAATCACAACAAGTAAAGAGCAAGATAAATACGCCATATTTGATCAACTATTACCACAAGATTTATTGAAATTTGGTTTAATACCAGAATTTGTAGGAAGATTGCCAATAGTAACAACATTAAAAGAATTAGACAGAGATTCATTAATAAGTATAATAACAGAGCCAAAGAATTCTCTAGTAAAGCAATATAAAAAATTATTTAAATACGATAATGTAGAATTAGAATTCGAAAAGGGAGCTTTAGAATCAATCGTAGACAAAGCAATAGAAAGAAAAACAGGAGCAAGAGGTTTAAGAGCTATAATTGAAGAAGTTATGAGAGACATAATGTACGAGATACCTTCAAATCCTAAAATTGAAAAATGCATAATAACAAAAGCAACGGTTGAAGATAAAGAAGCTCCAAAATTAATCATTAATAATAATAGAGAAATCCCAAAAAAGGTAAAAGCTACTAGAAAAACTACTAGAAAAAATTTAGGTACAGCATAAAAACAAAATACTCAGAAATAAACAATGAAGATAAATAGGGGATAATATGAATAGAGGAAATATAAAAATAAGAAATATTATATCAAATATAATTACATTAATAATATTAGTAATAGCAATCTTTATATATAGGAAATATGATTTTAACTTTTTTATAAAAGGAATACAAGAAACAGATAAAACAACCTTTTCAAGAGATTCAAAAATTAAAACATCAAAATCAAGAAGCTATAAAATAGAAAATGAAACAGCTAATGATGCTATGTTTTACAAAGAGATAAGTGTAACTCCAAATACACCATACAAAGTTACATGTAAGATAAAAACAGAAAATGTTCAAGGTAAAAACAATAAAAACTTAGCTGGTGCACAAATTTGTCTTACTAAATCAGAGGAACATTCAGTTGTATTAACAGGCAATAATGATTGGACCTTAGTGGAATTTATGTTTAATTCTAAAAATAATGATAAAGTAGAAATTGGTTTTAGACTAGGAGGAAACCTTGTAGAGGCATCTGGAACTGCATGGTTTTCAGATATAACACTTGAAAAAGGGGGAGAAGATGATGACAACACATGGAAATTTGGATGTTTCTTAATTAATAACGCTGATGTAACAATTAATGATAGAGAAATAAAAGTATCTTTAAGCGAAGATGAAAAAGCAACAATAACAAGAGATTTAATAAGATTAAAGAGCTCAATAAAAGAAATGTCTAATAATCAAATAAATATAAACTATGAAATAATAGAAGTAAATGAAGTATTAGATACTTTAGCTTATGATGAAATAAATGGATATTATATAAGTGAAGCAGATGTATATAAATTAATAGCATCAGATGTTTTAGAAAAACAATTTGACCATATATTCGTATGTACGAATTTGCCACTAGAAAGTGAATTAACAGATGATGAAAATATTGCTGAATGGATAGGATTAGGAAATATGATGTTTTTAGGAAAGGGATTTTCTAATATCAGAATTACTCCTTTAGAATATCAATATTCTAGTCAGAATACATTTCCAGAGGAAGTATTTATACATGAATTCTTACATACACTAGAAAGAAACGCTGAAGAATACGGATACGAAAGACCAGCACTTCATGATTATAAGGAATACGGTTATGAAGATGATAGATATGATGGACAAAGAAAATGGTACATAGATTATATGAACAAAAATATAAAAAGTAATGGAGAATATATAGGATTACCATCCGATATATATACTTTAAAACCTGTAAAAGAAAGTAACTTTGAATATTCATATAAATTAGATGCATTAGATGAACCACATAACATTATTGAAGAAATAGAAAGCGTAGTAGAAAAAATCAAATTCTTATTCAAGAGTAAGGAAATAGTTTACAATATTGAAGGAGTAACGAAATAAAAATGAAATTAACAGATTTTAATTATTACTTACCAGAAGAATTAATAGCACAAACTCCTATAGAAAAAAGAGATGAATCAAGGTTAATGCTATTAGATAAAAACACGGGAAAAATTGAACATAAAGTATTCAAAGATATAATAAATTACTTAAAACCTGGAGACTGTCTTGTTAGAAATAATACAAAAGTTATTCCGGCAAGATTATATGGAAAAAAAGAGACAGGAGCAAATGTTGAGTTTGTTTTATTAAAAAATATACAAGGAGACATTTGGGAGGCTATGGTAAGACCAGGAAATAAGTTACATACTGGTGCAAAAGTTGTCTTTGGAGATGGAATATTAAGAGCAGAAATATTGGAAACTCTTAATGATGGAACAAGAAAAGTTGAATTTAAATATAACGGAATATTTAATGAAATATTAGATCAAATAGGATTAATGCCACTTCCTCCATATATACATGAAAGTTTAAAGGAAAAAGACAGATATCAGACAGTATATGCAAAATACAATGGGTCTGCCGCAGCGCCTACTGCAGGACTTCATTTTACTGATGAACTGTTAAATGCAATAGAAGAAAAAGGTGTAAAAATAGCAAATGTAACATTACATGTAGGGATAGGAACTTTTAGACCAGTAAAGGAAGAGAATATCGAAGAACATCATATGCATACAGAGCATTATTATATAAAACAAGAAGATGTAGAAAAAATAAACACTGCAAAAAAAGAAGAACATAGAGTAATTGCTGTTGGGACAACTTCTTGTAGGACACTTGAGACTATTGCCGATGAAAAAGGATATGTAAAAGAGTGTGAAGGAGATACAGGGATATACATATATCCAGGATATAAATTTAAGTGCATCGATGGCTTGATAACAAATTTCCATTTACCAGAGTCAACATTATTAATGTTAGTATCGGCTTTGGCTGGAAGGGAAAATGTGCTAAAAGCATATAAAGAAGCTGTAAAAGAAAAATATAGATTCTTTTCATTTGGAGATGCAATGTTTATACATTAAGATATAAAAATAAATATAGAAAGGAGTGTATGGATTATTTAAATTATTAAATATATCATACAAGTAAAAAATGCAAAAAAAAGCAATAACATATGAACTATTACATATAGACAAAAATACAGGAGCAAGAAGAGGAATAGTACATACTCCACATGGAGATATACAGACTCCAGTATTTATGCCAGTCGGAACACAAGCAACAGTAAAATCAATATCACCAGAGGAATTAAAAGAATTAGGAGCACAAATAATATTATCAAATACATATCATCTATACTTAAGACCAGGAGATGAACTTGTAAGAGAAGCTGGTGGACTTCACAACTTTATGCACTGGGACAAGCCAATACTAACTGACTGTGGAGGTTTTCAAGTATTTAGTTTAAGTGATTTAAGAACGATTTCAGAAGAAGGGGTTGAATTTAAATCTCACTTAGATGGAAGCAAACATTTCTTTTCACCAGAGAAAGTAATGAAAATAGAAGAAAATCTTGGAGCAGATATTATAATGTCATTTGACGAATGTTGTCCATATCCATCAACATATGAATATACTAAAGATTCAATGGAAAGAACAACTAGATGGGCTATAAGATGCAAAGAGGCACATAAAGGATATGAGGAAAAACAAGGCTTGTTTGGTATAATACAAGGAGGATTCTACGAAGATTTAAGAAAAAAGTCTGCCGAAGATTTAATAAAATTAGATTTTCCGGGTTATGCCATAGGAGGAATTAGTGTAGGTGAACCTAAAGAAGAATATATAAAAATGCTAAGATATACAGCACCATTAATGCCAGAAAATAAACCTAGATATTTAATGGGAGTAGGATCGCCAGATTACTTAATTGAAGCAGCTTTAGCAGGAATAGATATGTGTGATTGTGTATTGCCTACTAGAGTTGCAAGAAATGGTACTGCTATGACATGGGATGGAAAAGTAGTCATAAGAAATGCAACATATGAAAGAGATTTTTCTCCGTTAGATTCAAAATGTGATTGTCATACTTGCAAAAACTATACTAGAGCGTATATTAGACATTTGGTAAAAACCAAAGAAATATTAGGAACAAGATTAATTTCTTATCATAACTTATACTTCTTGACTAAATTGATGGAAAGAGTTAGAATAGAAATAGAGAATGATAATCTTTTAAACTTTAAGAACGAATTCTATAAACAATATGGTTATACTAAAGAATAAAATAGGGGGAATATTATATGGATTTATATGAAGAGAGTCAATTTATTAATAACAATAATAATAACGCAAGTGATAAAAAAGTTATGATAACAATCACAATACTAATAATAATATTGTTATTTATAGCACTAGGAATAATCTTTGCTATAAAATATTTGAATAAGCAGGAGTTAAAATTATATATAGATGGAAAGAAGAATAGTTTTTCATCAAATATGTTTGTTATAGAAAATAATGATGTTTATGTGTCTATAGATGATATAGCTCAAAAAATTGGATATGCATCAAACAATGGAGAATATAAACGAAAATTTGAAGAGGATACTACTAAACGCTATTTAGATAATAATTATGAAACAGCTTCTTATATATTAGACTCAAAAGTTATGTATAAGAAATTAGCAGAAAACTCTAGTGAAGCATATAAGAGCGATTATGAATACTACGACTTAAATAAACCAGTAAGAGAAATAAATGGAAAATTATATGTAGAACTTAAAGACTTGGAGCAAGGATGTAATATAGCGACTTCATATGATAGTGAAAATCATAAAATCGACATATATACACTTCCATATTTAGTACAAACATATACTGCAAAAGTAACAGATGCTGTTATCACTGAAGAAAGATTAAGTTTCGAAAACCAAAAAGCCATATTATATAATATGATAGTAGTAAAGGACGATTCGGATAGATATGGAGTAAGTGATTTATCTGGTAAAACAATTATAGGAAAAAAATATAAAGAAATTATTTTTATAGAAGGAACACAAGAATTCGTTGTTGTTACAGAGGAAGATAAAGTAGGCATAATTAATAAAAAGGCTGAAACACAAATAGAGCCTGAATATAGTAGTATAAGATTGATAGACGATAAAGAGGGAATCTATGTCGTATCAAAAAATCATAAATATGGAATCGTTGATAATAAAGGAAGCGTACAAGTATTTCTTGAATATGATTCTATAGGAATACCAAATGCAGATGTATTCCAAGCAGATAATATAGAAAATAAATATATATTATATGGTAAATATATTCCAGTACAAAAAGACAATAAGTGGGGATTACTAGATCTACATGGAAACACAAAAGTAAAAATAGAATATGATTCGTTGGGTTGTGAAATAACAACAGCAAAAGATGCAACAGCGGTTAATAGCTTATTACTAATACCAGAGTATGAAGCAATTGTTGTATGTAAAGACAAACAATATGGAGTATTTGGTATAGATTATTATGAGAAAACTGCAAAATTGTTAATAGAAACAGCTGTAACTGATATATATTCAGTAAAAACTGGTGGAAAGAAAGAGTACTATTTGACATACCGAGGAAATAAAATGCATGTTATCAATTATATAAAAACAGTTGTTGGAGTAAATCCAATAAATGAAGAAGCAAATGATAACGATTTTTATCAAGATAGAAATAATCAAAATACAGAAAACAATAATAACAATGTAGAAAATACAGAACAGAATAATAGTGAACAACCAAATGAAGCAGAAAATAATAATCAAACTGGAACAAATACACAAAATGATAATACATCTAGTCAAAATGGGAATGTAAATGTTCAAGTATCTACAAATTAAATTATAAAAGAAAATATAGTAATAAATTATAGCAAATATAAAAATAAGAGAGGGTATTATGGAATACATTAAGTTTATAGTAACAATAATAATAATATTAGTAATATTCTTTATAGCTGAATCACAAAGAAAAAGCCAAGATAAAGAAACTAAGAAAATGCAATCAGAAATAAAAAAAGATGATCAAATAATAACTTATTCAGGAATGACTGGAATTGTATCAGAAGTATTAGAGGATAGAATAATATTAAAAGTAAATCCAAGTATGCAAGAAATATCCATTGAAAAATGGGCTATAGCAGGGTTAGATACAAGAAACATACGATACAATAAAAACGAAAAAAATAAAGAAGAGAACAATAAAACAGAAAAACAAAATAAAAAATAAAAAGATTAAACATAAAAAACCTCCAAGTATAATATATTGTAATAATTAATTATAGTTGGAGGTTTTTGTATGAATATAAAAGATTTAACAAAAAATATGGCAAGCGAAAGAAAAACAAAAGAAGAGGGAAATTTTGTCAAAATAATAAAAGGAAGCTTATTATCAATAATATTAACTACTATCTGTTTAATAATTTTTTCTATAATTTTAGCATGTACGAATGTGCCGGAAAGTACAATGATTCCAGTAATAACAATAATAACAGCAATAAGCATACTAGTTGGAAGCATAATTAGTGTGTCAAAAATAGAAAAAAAGGGAATATTAAATGGCGCTTTTGTAGGTCTAATATATATATTAACAATTTATATTATATCAAGTATAGTAAAAGGAAATTTTGGAATAAATATAAATAGTATAATATTAATTATATCAGCAATAATAGCAGGAATGCTAGGTGGAATAATTGGCGTAAATATAAAAAACAGGTGAAAATGAAAAAAATAAGCTAAAATAGTTGATATTTTCTTACAAATAGAGTAAAATTAAGCAGTATGGAGGAAAAAATGGTAACATTTGAAGATGTGAAAAATAATAGCGAGATAAACAATTTGATAATTAGTTCGCAGAAGCAATTAGATGTTTTGGGATATACAGAACATTCAATGAGACATATAAACATTGTGTCAAATAGAGCAGCTGAAGTGCTAAAAAAACTAGGCTATGACGAACATAGAATTGAATTAGCAAGAATAGCAGGATATATGCACGATATAGGAAATGCTGTAAACAGAACAGACCATGCACATTCGGGAGCAATTCTAGCATATCAAATCCTAAAAGAAATGGGAATGGATATGGAAGATAGAACAGAAATTATGATGGCAATAGGCAACCATGATGAAGCAACAGGAACAGCGGTAAGTGATATATCAGCAGCACTAATACTTGCAGACAAATCTGATGTTCATAGAGATAGAGTTAGAAATCAAAATATGTCAACATTTGACAAGCACGACAAAGTAAATTATGCTGTAACAAATGCAGACTTTATAATAGATACAAAAGAAAGAAAAGTAACATTGAGCTTAACGGTAGATAGAGAAATATGTTCAGTATTAGACTATTTTGAAATATTCTTAGACAGAACAATGATGAGCAAGTATGCAGCAAAATATTTAAATATATGGTTTGAATTACTTATAAATGATATAAAATTAATGTAAAATTGGAGGAAAATAAATTGAAAAAAAAGAAACAAAACAAAGTATCACTAAAAATATTAGGAAGAATCTTAACAATAACTATAATAATATTATTGGCAGTTATATCTTTTGTAGGAATATACAAAGCAGATAAAAACTCAATGAAAAATGTAATTCCAGACTATGAACTAGGAATGGAATTATATGGTGCAAGACATATAGTAGCTAAAGTAGACGACTCAAATTCAGAAGATGTACTTAACTATGACAATTATGTTCAATCAAAGAAGATAATAGAGGACAGATTAAAATTTTTAGAAGTAAATGATTATGTAGTAAGATTAGACGAATCAACAGGAGAAATAGGAATAGAAGTGCCAGAAGATGAAACTACAGACTATATAGCAGAATATATGGATATGCAGGGAAAATTTGCTATATCAGATAATGATACAAGTGAGGTATTATTAGACAATTCAAACCTAAAAAAAGCGAGCATACAATATGGTACAAGCTCAGTTGGAACAACAGTATATTTAGTAGTTGAATTTGACAAAGAAGGAAGTTCAAAACTACAAGAAATATCAAAAACATATGTAAAAACAACAGACAGCGAAGGAAACGAAACAATTAAAAAAGTAAAAATGACAATTGATGATCAAACAGTAGTAACAACATACTTTGGAGAAGAACTAACAGAAGGAATGCTACAAATGCCTATAGGTACAAGTACTGACACAACAGATATCCAAAGTTACTTAAAACAAGCATCAAATATTAGTGTATTTATGAACAATGATCCATTACCAATAAAATACACAGTGGATATAAACAGATTTGAATACTCTGATATAACGGCAAACACTTTAAAAATAACAGTAATAGTATTAGCATCAATATTTGCTGTAATGCTAATATACATGGTAGTTAGATACAGAGTAAATGGATTATTAGCAGCATTAGTAAATATAGGTTTCTTGGCTATAACATTATTAGCAATTAGATATGGAAAAGTAGCACTTACACTATCTGGAATTGCTGGAATAGTAGTTGCTACAATAATAGAATATATAATAACAATTTTAGTAGTAAAACAATATAAAGAAAATTCAGACCAAGCGGTTATAAACAAAAATGTAAAAGGAATATTTGCAGAATCAGCCAAAACTATAGATCCAATATTTATAATGGCAGTGATATTTGCACTAATAAAATGGGAACAAATAGCAAGTATTGGAATGGTATTATTCTGGGCAATTTTAGTAATGATGATATATAATGCAATAATATTAGCAACAAAATTCTTTATAGTAAAAAAAGACAAAAAGAAAAAATAAAATCATAAATATAAATGAAAATTAGAAAGGAAAAGAGAATGAAAAAAATAATTTCAATATTGTTAATGTGTTTGATAATTGCTGGTGTAATAGTAGTAGCAACAATAGGCTTTAATGTAGGTACTAAATACTCAGAAACTACGCAGATAAGTATAAAAATAGGAAAAGAATTTGAAATAAAAGATATACAAAAAATAGCAAAAGAAGTATTTGAAAACCAAAATGTATTAGTACAATATGTAGAATTATATAAAGATATGGTACAAATAACAGTAAAAGATGCTTCAGAAGAACAGATAAAAAATTTAAATGAAAAAATAAACGAAAAATATGAAATCAGCAATGAAATCTCAGGCATACTAGTAACAGAACAATCAAATGTAAGATTAAGAGATATAGCAAAACCATATATAATACCTGTTGTAACAGTAAGCATAATTACAATATTATATGTAATGATAGCTTTCAGAAAATTAGGTGTTTGGCAAGTTCTATACAATACATTAATGAATATGGTTTCAACACAAGCAATTCTTGCCGGAATTTATGCAGTAGCAAGAATACCAGTAAATAGATTAACAATGGTAATAGCTATGGTATTATATATAGCTTCAATTGCATTAAATATAGTTTATCTAAACAAAGTAAAAACAAATAAAGAAGAAGAAAAATAACAAAAAGATGTTATTAATAATAGAATATATTATTAGTAACATTTTTTTGTTACAAAAAAAGGGGGAATTTATATGTTTAGAAAACTGTGTAGATTTTTTAGAATAGATAAAAGTGATTTTTCATATGAAGAAGCAATGGTAGCATATAGAAGAAATAATGGAATAATTATAGATGTGAGAAATCCTGAAGAATATAGACAAAAACATATTAATGGAGCAATAAACATACCAGTGTATGAAATGGATAATATAAAAAATGAGATAATAGACAAAGATGAAGTAATATTGCTGTATTGCAAAAGCGGAAAGAGAAGCAGAATGGCAAAAGAAATATTACTACAAGAAGGATATGAAAATGTCTATACGTTTGATGCAAAAATATAAACAATTCGAAATAACAAATTTTAAAACTATTTTATAAAAGGAATGTATATTTATTTTAGCGTACAAATCCCAACTGCGAACCAAATGTATAAAGAAAACCAGCAAGGCTTTGCTGATTTTCTTACATTTGCTACCTTGTCGGTCCCCACACAAGTTTGTACTCAAAATAAATATAGCATTCCTTTTTTTGTTCTAGATGCGCTGCTATTTGTTATTTCGAATTGTTTTTTAGTTGAATAAGCTTATAAGTATGACATATATTACAATCATCACAAATAGCAACTCGATTTTCGAAAATCAATTTAATAGTATTTATAAAATCGTCAGAAGGACTAACAAGATGAACAACGATCCTTCGAGGTAGTAAAGATAACAAAGAATTTAGAGCATAGTCATTAGAAGAAAAAGTAATGTCAGATAAATATTTAGAGTCTAAATTATTCTTGGTTAGAGAAATAATATTCTTATTTTCATCTAACAGAATAGATTCTTCATTTGCATATATTAAATGCACAATTTCAACTTCTGATTCTTTTGAATCAATGTACATTCTGAGAAGTTCTATAAACTCGGCATATTCACGATTTATAACAAACTGGCTAACAGAAAAATCTACAATATTATCTAAACAATTAATATAATCTTTAGTTCTAAAAGTAACAAAGCCGTCAAGTACTAAAGATTTATTATATGAAATATACTTTAAAACAGCGTTTGATAAAAATTCCTTTCTATCCAAAAGTTCATTTAATGAACAGTTTTTATTTAGTGGAGTGTTTGTTTTTAAAGTATCACAACATATGTGACTTATTGTATCAATATCATCATTGGAAAAGTAAAAATAATTTAAAATGAGTAAATTATAAATAATAGAAGGCTCATATTTTTCGATAATGCAATCAGTCAAAATATCAGTTATTTCATTATAAAAAACAGGAATACTATTTCCTAAATAATGCACAATAACATTAATATATTTAGAAAATTCTTTTTGAACAAAAACAACATTATCTAAAGTAATATTATCAAGACTTTGCATTAAAAAATTAGCAATATCATTTTTAGTTGTCTTAATACATAATGAAACCATTACAAAACATTTCCTCCGAATTTTAATATAGCATTAGTATTTGCTAAAATACATTTGATATACCATAATATTCTAAAGAAATTAAAATGACACAAAAAACTGTTGGTAAAATACCAACAGTTTGATTTATCTATAAATATTATAATCGATTTCAGGGAAGATACAGTCGATTCGGCTAATTGAATCTAAAAATTTTTCATCAATTGTATCATTTTTTATTTGCAAATACAATTTAGTAAATCTTCCGACATGTTCCTTAATTCTTTTCTTAGCGTAGTCAACCATTGTACCATTAGTAATAATAAACAACCAATCACTACTTTGCATAAGCAAAAGTTCTCTAGCACATTGATTTAAAGCTTTTCCTCTCAACGAATCAGTTGGTTCATCTGGAAATAGATTAGCAAGTTCAACCATTTTATCGCCAGCAGCATGTAAATGTCTATGAGCATAATCGTTAGTTTGGTTAAGCCAAACTTCACTGTAACCGTTTGCGCCCCAACTAGATCTACAAGGAGTAGAAATTTGCATTTGAGGATATCTATCAATATATTCGCTAGGTGTGATTAAATCAAAATCACATTTATCATAATAAATTTTCTTAAATAAAGTATAAATCCAATCTGGACCTTCATACCACCAATGACCATACAATTCAGCATCATAAGGACATAGAATAATAGGTGGATTTTGAGTAAAGTTGGCAGCTTCTGTAATTTGTTTC
>OLHG01001918.1_pt1 | contig 11805 bp, 12 predicted proteins | sample 1605971 | NCBI WGS metagenome assembly OLHG01 (sample SAMN03283289) | human gut metagenome | biome: human-associated habitat; material: feces | host: Homo sapiens | place: Peru | collected 2012 | reverse complement strand
GACGTGGTAATGTTCATCTACCGAGATGAATACTACAATAAAGATTCCGAATTTAAGAAACAGGCAGAAATTATTATCGCAAAACAAAGAAACGGCCCGGTAGGGACCGTTAATCTGGCTTGGCTTGGTGAATATACGAAGTTTGCAAATTTAAGCAGGCAGGAATAGCCGTTTTAATTTGCCGATTGGACCAGCTTCAGCTGCAGCTTTCCGATAGGATTGCTGTTGTCTGATGAGCTGGTCTATTTTTTTGAACTGTTCTTCCTCTTGCCGTTCTTTTGCATCTAACAGAAAAGACATTTCCCGACTGAACATCTGCATCAGGACTTCGTTATTGTTTTCAAGATCGGCGGTACAGGTAATACCGTGTCCCACACTTTTTGCCACCGGCTCGTAATCAAATGGTCGCACCCGTGAGTCGTCTACTCCGTTGGCAAACTCCCACAGCTTGATGCCATTGACGCCAAGCCATGATTTTAGGAGCATCTTATCGCATTGTGCTATGCCTCCAATGGTTTCGATTCCGTGTTTGTGCAGCTTCTCCGTTGTTGCTCTGCCAACATATAACAAATCGGATGCTGGCAGCGGCCATATCTGTTTTCGGTAGCTTTTCGGTGTAATGCAGGTTATGGCGTCCGGCTTTTTTAAGTCGCTTCCCAACTTGGCAAATATTTTTGTGAAAGACACACCAATGCTTACGGTCAGCCCAAGTTCGTTTTTTATGGTTTCACGAATAGATTCAGCTATGGCGAGTGGACTCCCCATGCTGCTGCCCGTGATATCCAGCCAGCACTCGTCCATGCCATAAGGCTCGATTTGGTCGGTATATCTCCCGTAGATATTCCTTGCAAGCGCTGAATACTTGATGTACTGTTCAAAATTGGGCTGTACCATGATAAGGTTTGGGCAACACCGTTTAGCCTCCCAATTAACCATTCCGGTTTTCACGCCTGCCATTTTTGCCAGTTCAGATTTTGCGAGAACTATACCGTGACGATTCTCCGTGCTTCCACATACAGCAACAGCTTTTCCGCGCAGCGAAGGATTCAGCATCATTTCCACGCTTGCGTAATAACTGTTCAAATCACTGTGAAGAATTGCTCTCACTTTCGCTTACCTCCTTGCTGTGCGTTTAGTATAGTCCTATTTACAAATGAATATAAGGCAACAACTGTTCTATTTTAGGATTTTCCATTGTGTTATTGTATTCGATATAGTAGAATATGAGGCATAGGAGGTGGTTGCACCATGGGTACTGCTATTGGAAGCGTGCTTCGGGAATTAAGAATAAAGCACAACTATCAGCAGCAGGATATTACGAAAATGCTGAATGAAATGGGAATACAAACAGCTAAGCAACAGGTTAGCCGCTGGGAACACGGATATAATAATCCGAACATTCCGCAGTTTATTGGCCTGTGCAGGATTTACGGCATAAAAGACGCATATAAGGTCTTTTTGCAAAGGGACTTCTCTGACCTTATTTACGAGTTAAACAAGGAGGGGGCGGATAAATTGGCGGAGTATAAGCAGCTCCTGATAGCGAGTGGACTGTATGCGCCAATGTCATGCAAACCTAAAATCGTTCCGTTCCCGCGCCGCACAGCGCCTATGTATGACATCGGAGCATCTGCCGGAACGGGGCAGTTTCTTGACAGTAATTCGTATGAAATGGTAGAAGTTCCCGAGTATGTGCCGGACAGCGCCACGTTTGGGCTTCATGTATGCGGCGACAGCATGGAGCCTTCCCTGTTCGATGGCGAGGAGATATGGGTGCATCAGCAGCCGACGCTTGAAAATGGCGATATAGGCATATTTCTTCTTGATGGCGACGCCTATGTAAAAGAGTTCCGCATAACGGACAAGGGCGTATTCCTTATTTCGCACAACTCGGATTACAAGCCGAAGCAGATCACGGAGTATAGCGAAACGAGGATTTACGGGAAAGTTATCTATCCGATCCGCTGACATTTTAGGAAGCACGGCGGTTAGCAGGATAGAGCGGCTAAGGTCTTATTGATATTGGCTAAAGCTAAATGAAAGGAGTGCGTAAAATGAAAAGAATGACAAGAAGGGAGCAGGCGGTATATGATTATGTTCTTCTGTTTCGGGCTAAGATGCGCTTTTCTCCAAGTATGCGTGAGATAGCTGAAGGGATAGGTCTTAATTCGGTATCTACGGTGCATAAGCACGTTCATTCTTTAGTTAATAAGGGATGGTTCTTGCCTTACATAGGAAAGAATCGTACAATTCTCCCCAATGAGGAGTTGCTTGACGAGGGGGCAAAATGAATCACAAAAAGGTTTACGTTGAGGTAACGGCCTCCTTTCGGCCGGATGGGGTCATTTTGCCCCGTGAAGCTGTTTGATTAGCGGTAGTAGCCAGAGAAAATGGGCAAAACGCCCCCTGCGGACGATCAAAACGGCATTTCAGGGAAGGAAATAAAAGCCCTTCACGCCTCAGAAATGAGGTCATGGCAGGGATAAAAAGCCCGTATTCATGCGGGGCTTTGGGACTTTGAAAATATTCTAAATGTCCTGTCCTTCTGACAACTCACACTCTCCTTCTGCCGCAGCTTCGTGCGTCCCCCTCTCACCAATTACTGATAACGCAAAGACCTGCTTGGGCCAGTTTTGCGATGTTTTGCAAATACCTTCTTTACATTTGCTACCACGGATGCAGCGGACGGTTTTCTGAGCAGGTGCGAAAAGCCTACAGAAAACTTTCTGCGGTTGGTCGTATACGTTTTGATAAAGCCGGACAGAAGGAGAGAGTCAAAAAGCAGGTTGCCGCTGGGGGCGTTCTTCGTTTCTGCTCGTTCATAAAAAGGTACAATATGCTTTCGAAAAATACTTGTTGTTTTTCGCAGGGTGTGATAAAATTAATATAGAGAAGGTATATATCTAAAGATCATGATTGGAGGTAACGCCATGTATCAACCCTGTAACACCCGGTTTGGCTTCGTGTGTTGGTGGTATTGTTGCGGCTCCCGATGGTGGAAAGGTCGTATCAAAATCGTTTCTGTTGGCGCATGAGCCAGGCTAGTTATCAGTCGGCTTGTGCGCTTTTGTTTTATGGACTTGGAATAAACAGTGTGTCGGGAAGCAACGTTTTATAAAACCACGATGGATTTCTTTCATTTTAGATGTGGTTATTGAAAGAAAGAGTCCCCGGTAACTATCTGAACGGCAGGTTTACTCTGGAGAAAAGGGAGGGATGCCTATGATTGTCCGCACATAAAAGGCTCTTGCATATTATGGGGCATTACTGTACATTGCCGAAAAGTGATATCGCCCTCTAAAGTAACACGCAAACTAAGAGAAACAAATGAAGAAATGTCCACATTAATCTGATTGAAAGGATGTGAAATTATGCGGACAAAAAAGAGGATACTTGCAGTTGCTGCTATTTTGGTAATGACCGTCATGGTGGTTACAGCATATGCTGTTTCACATAATTATAGTGGAACCGTACAAAAGCTAGTCAACGTAAAACTGGATGATGGCTCCACTCGCTCATCGTCTACTGACTCTTGGAGCCTTACCATGAATTCCTCAAGCCAAGCACCTAGCTTTACTGGCTATCTGGAGGCACAAGCCTCAGGAACAACAACATGGGTACAGGTAACTAATGAATTTACAATCTACTCAGGGCAAACAAAAAACTATGTCTACGGTAGGTTTATCCCCAAAAAGGATGCCACCATGAGGATGTACGCCAAACGTAGCGACTACGGTCCTGCTACTGTTAGTGGCACTGTTGATTACAAATAAAAATGCAATGGCGGGCAACGATGACTGACACTTGCCCGCCTCATTCCCGAATGAACATGGAGGACAGGCAATGTATGTTCTATGAATTTAAGAAACTATGTCTGCGAAGAGAAATATACATATTGCTGTGTATTTGTGTATTCTTTGCCAGCGTAGCATTTTTAGATGAGGTAGTAAAAAACGCAGGAACGCCACGCGCATTATTGCCCTCAGCGTTGGAAGCTGGGATGTTGTGGGAATCTGGGATAGGTTCTGTATATATTTATATTATGCCTTTTATCGCCTCTGCCTGTTATGTGGATTCCTATTTCACAGAGTTGGGCTCACAATATATTGCAATAGATATTACTAGAAGTGGGAAAAAGTATTTCACAAGAAAATATGTTGTTGTATTGATTGCTGGCTTTTTTGTTTCTATGTTGGCACCACTCATTAACCTTCTACTATGCAATGTTGCCTTCCCCATTAGGATGCCCCGCGCGGTAGAAACGGGGTCAGTATATACTATATCTATTGAAAGAGAGATGCAGTGGGTACTCTTTCCGCAATTATATATAAGCAGGCCGTCCATGTATGCTTTTTTACATATTTGTTTGCTTGGAATAATGGGTGGACTGATAAGCGGTTTGTCATACTGCTTCTCTCTTTTCTATAGAAAAAATATAGTTATTACCATTGGTAGTGGGGGAATTCTATATTTGATTCTGACCATGAGTGCAAGCGTCTTTGGAAAATTTTCACTCGCGCCATTTCACTATTTTTTACTCCGGCCGAGCGGATATACAAAGAGTATTACCATATTTATCATAATGAACGGATTGATACTTTTTGCGAGTATTGTTTTACTCATACTTAAGGAAATAACTTATAAGGATATTTTGAGCGAATGAGAAGATCCTTTGGAATACATTTTTTGGCATCGACATACATGTTTTTACTGTGCTTGATGGGAATGTTGGTCTATTGTTGTGTAACGATAACCAGTATTGCAGACAGCCATAATAATGCAGAATTCATTCGTGACATATTAAACATTGCTTTACTTCATTGGTTCATTATTCCCTTGGGGATGTTATGGAATTACAGTAGCGACAAGCACTACTACAATCCTGTTTGTCTAACGAGGTATCCATCGTTACTCGAATTGTTAAAGAAACGCTTAATAGTCGGCATTTTTGATGCAGGAATATTTTCTCTCTCCTTTTGTGCTATTCTTGTAGGCACTCTGTTTATGGCAGGATTTAGCGAAATAGATAAAGTTCTATTGGGCTGCCTAAGCCTTTGGATTGGAATCACTCTTATTGTTTGTTCAATAAACTGTATAAATGTTATCTTTATTTTCAAAAAGTATTATCATACAACATTTATATATATTGTAGCATACACATATTTGATTATATCATATTTAGCCGTAACTGGATGGTTGGAGATAGATGTGCATTTAATCTATCGTAGAATTTTTTCCATTCAATATTACGCACTATTTGATCAACCAATTAAGGATGTTCTTTCAATCATAGTGATGATGGTAATAGAGACTATTGCGATATGCAGATTGTCTTACATAACGATAAAGCAAGCACATATCCGTAAATTGCCAGACATAAAGCCTATTTTTGCAATACCTTTTGGTTTTTTGGGCGGGTTGCCTTTTGCTAAAAGTTTTGATGCGGCGAGTGAATATTTGTCCTTTATTTTGGGTGGAGAGATATTGGAATACGCTGATGTAGAGGGCATTCTGTTTTATGGATTTCCAATTGTGGTTCTCTGTCTCTTATATGGGGGATACGTTTTCAAAAACTATGCTCAAACTTCAACCTATGTGATTCCAAGATTCGGTTCCAAGGAAAAATGGTGTTGCTCTCGTCTGCGAGAACTATTTATGCGCATAATGGCATTCACTTTTTATTATGTTGTAGGCATTATACTGGCGCTTTTCGTACTGAAAAAGGGTCATCTGGATTTTACGGCAATTCAACTACTTGTTTTATGCTATACAAAAATGGTAGCTATTTCCTTCTTTCTTCTTATATTGTCAAACATATTGGGCTTCTATCTAAGACCTGTGATTGGCATAATCACTATGATGGTTTTTTATCTATCATCGCTCACAATAGGCACTGTTGTCCGGGGTGATGGGTTTCGTGTTTTCCATCTAATATCTCCCACGTGCAACAGCGTATATACATGGGATGTATGGGGCCATGTGTTTGGAAAAGCATCATATACTGCTTCACTATTATATTTAGTGTTGGTAACAATAGGGGTAACGTTTGTCGGCATTAAGCTATTCACAGCCCAAGATATTATATAGAAAACAGGAGGTGCGATATATATGAAAGAAATTCATCCTAAAGGAATTATCGTCTCAAAAATTAGTAAAACCATCAAGCATAAAAAGGTATTGAACGACATTAGCCTTCATCTCACGGCAGGCCACATATATGGATTTTATGGACCCAATGCTTCTGGTAAAACTATGCTTTTTCGTGCAATCGCCGGATTGATAAAAGTAGATAAAGGAACAATCGACGTTTTCGGGGAAAGAATAGGTCGGGATATTGCTTTCCCAAGGAATATGGGACTTATGATTGAAAATGCATCCCTATGGGGTAATCTCACTGGATATGAAAACCTTGAATTACTTGCATCAATAAAGAAGGTGATTTCGACATCCGATATACAAAATGCAATGGAGAGGGTGGGATTAGATCCATCAGATAGGCGCAGATATTCAGCATACTCGCTGGGTATGAAACAAAAACTTGCATTAGCACAGGCCATTATGGAATCCCCGAGCCTCTTAATATTGGACGAACCAACAAATAGCTTGGATGAAGCATCCAAAATAAACTTCAGACACTTGATTGCGGAAGAAAGGAATAGGGGTGTGATTTGCTTGATAAGTACTCATCAGGAAAAAGATATTGAGGACTTATGTGATGGAATATTTCAATTGGATTCTGGATTCTGTGAACGCAGGAGGTAATCTATGAAACGAGAGATTCTCATCATGCTCACCACTATCTCTTTAATTCTTATTATGATGTTCTGTGTAGCGGGAATTTTCCGTAGCCAGTGGAATGAAATTGTTATAAACGAGGCTTACCTTAACCCTCTTCCATTGATGAGTGCTACAGAATTCACTCCAAAGGACGACATTCCGACAGTGGATAAACTTGCATCTTCATGTGGTGTAATTGTTCTTGTGGAGGGGATGGATACGCATATACAATTTGAATATGGTATCCTTTCAGCTTGTAGTATAAAAGAAGTATACAAGGGTGGAAAAGAATATTTATTAAATATGGAGGATGTGATTTATATCCACGAGCCATTTGTGGTCGCAGATGGATTTTGTGTCTCTGATTCAGGATATATGCTGATGCAAAAGGAATCATTGTACATCCTGTTTCTGAATTTTTATGAACAACCCGAAGGGTATCGATATTCAGACATTGACAAGCGAACATTTTTAATTTCCAGTATCCCATGGGGCAAAGTTGCCGTACAATGGCAAGATACGCCTACGTATGTACCTGAAATAGATTCCGGTATATATAAAAATTATAAAGACCTAAAAGGGTACCTCATTATTAGTGCTTCTCAAAATGAGGTTTCAAAATACGAAAAACTGTGCGCAGATGTGCTTAAAAAATATAATGCCAAGGAGAAATAAACATGCAGAAAAAGCGTTTTCATATTCTTTGGATTATCCCAACAATAATTCTAATTACGTTTCTTGTACTTGATTTTGTAAATCACGACACAATATACTCAATGTTTTTTGGTGGTCGCGATGGAGCTGGGTTGGTCGAACAAGAAATTGATGTGGCTATACTTGTTAACTGGGATAACCCATTGCCACCTGATTATTCCCCTTACTTGGTCCCTCTAAAAACATATATGGGCGAAGATATAGCTTCATACGAAGAAAATATGATGGTTCATCCACTAGCAGGAGAAGCTCTTGCTACTATGCTTACTCAAGCTAATAATGACGGGGTGAGGGGGGTTATTATAAATAGTGTTTACCGACCTATAGATATGCAACAGCAACTTTGGTCAGCTCGCCTTGAAAAGGACCCTCAGTACGGTTCTGAACCAAAATCCTTTCCTGTAAAGGTGCTGCCTGGTAACATGAGTGAGCATCCTACAGGTCTTGCTATAGATATCCTGTCTCAAAACTATGATGTTGCCGATAGTGGTTTTGCAAATACCGATATGGGTAGATGGCTCGCTGCCAACGCCCATTGCTTTGGATTTGTGTTACGTTACCCCAAAGATAAGGAGAATATTACCGGTGTGATATTCGAGCCATGGCATTTCCGTTATGTGGGTTTGGATATAGCTGAATACTGTTACAACAATGAACTGTGTTTAGAAGAATATTACGAAAGAGTCGCTGCTTATGGAATTCCATAAGGCATTATTCGAAATCCGCTGAAAAAACTATATACAGAATGGTTCAATACGAAATAGATAGTCCATCGAAAATAAACTGCTATGTTTTGAGTTTGCAAAAGCTTATTGTACTGTATAGTATTTACTTTTGTACGGTTGCCGTTTTTCGTTCGTTTTCTGCGGCTTTTGCCTTGAATTTTCCAAGCAGAAAACGCCCCGGCGAAGAATTCCTTGCCCAGCGTGTTCCTGCTGGCTGCTTTAGATATTTATCGGATCTTGACCGCTTTTTGCATTTTACGGAATTGCAGAGGGGCGACTGTCTCTGTGTTACATATTGACACTCCATTCTGTTCCTTGTTTGAGGTCGGAGGTGCGGGGTGCGAGGTCCCGCAAAAGCCGGAACGGCGACAAAAGGAATGACTGTTATAGGGATATGGGAGATGGTTATCCCGCCGCTCTGCTTTTCAGCGGTCAAGGTCTTGCTTCTGCGTAGGCTGCTCTTTGCGGTTTTCCTCCCGCAGGATCGCGTAAACGCCCTTTCGTATCTGCTCCGCTTCCTTTACCTCGTCTTTCAGTGCGAGATAGCGGCGGAACAGCTCCTTCCGCTCGGCGGTCAGCTTCTCCTGCTCCGCTTTCCATGCTTTCAGCGGAATGCCCGTCCTGCCGTTCATCACGCCGTCAAGATAGCGCCTGCGGCTTCGTAATGGGTCAGCTCCATGCGGTACGCTTCGTAAAACGCCTCCTGCTTTTTCTGCGGCTGCCGCCTGTATTTCTCGTAAACCTCGCGGTACTTCAAATACTTCTCGGCGTTTGAAATATGCCCGTCAAGGGTTTTCAGCCGCCTGTCGATGGGTTTCAGCTTTTCGGATATTTCGCGCTGCTCACTGAACATACCCGCCATTTTTTCCGTCAAGCCGTCCATATCCATGATCTGATTCTCTTGCAGGAAGTTCAGCATTTTTGCCGCCGCTTTCAGATTGTTGACGGCGGTATAACAGCCCGGTTTTCCCGTCTGCTCCCGCCGCGAAAGGATACCCTGTATCACCTCTGCAAGAGTGTGCGGCTCGGTGTTCGCCGCTTCCTCTTTCAGCCAGCTTTGCAGCTTGGAAATGCGAGCTTTCAACTGCCGCAGCTTCTGATTTGTGACTTCGATTTCGCGGTTGATGTTTCCCCGCTCCGTGCGTATCCCGCGCTTCTCCATCTGAAAGGCGGCTACGCCCAGATGCACGGTGGGGATCAGGTCTATTCCCTGCCGCTCATAGCTGCGGTGGTCTATACGCTCGGTATGATTTCCCTTTGGTCTGCTCGTTCCAGTCGGTGGCGGAAACGGATTTGCTTTATTTCAACCTCGCCGTCACCACGCACTTCCCGGGCGCATGACCGCTGTACTGGAACGGATAGCAGGTGACGAGCGTAAGCATTCGCCCATCCGCAGCGGGCAGCGTCCAGTTTGAAGTGCTTTCAAATATGGTTATGTCGGTAATCGCGTAGGTGTAGACCGTTCCGTCCGCCATTGTCACCTTGATGCTGTCGCCAACCTGCACGTTTTTCAGCGCCTTGAAGTGATTGCGGTTGCGGTGTCCATAGATGGCGCAAGTACCCTCCGCCCCCGGCAGAGCCGAGGACGGGAGGTAGCCCGGGGACTTTTCAAGCGTCTTTTCATCTACACCATAGCGCACAGGTATATCCTTGCCGCCGATTGTCAGCGTACAGAAGGTATCTGCCTGCTTGCCGTTTGAAGGTTTTGCGCTTGAAGTAGGACTTGCCGAGGGAAAGGCTGTCAGCGTTGCCGTTGGCATTGGGATAGGCACGGGTGAGGGCGTGTTCGTGTCTCCCGCAATCTCGATCTTGAACACCTTCGGCGTCGTTGTCGGGAGCGAAATGTCTACGGTGTCGGCTGCGAGGTTTTTGCCTGTGGCAAACGCAACAATGGCGAGCGCCACAACGATGACCGTAAGAACGGCAAGCGCCGCTATCTGTAAAGTGGAAAAGTGTTTCATGTTCTATCTCACTTTCTGTTTTAGTTTGTGGGGCGACCAAAGCAAATCCATTGCCATTCGGAGCCGTTTTTGCCCCAATGCTTTCTAATCTGAACGGAGTTGTTGCCGCCTGTGCTGTCGATAAGAAACTCGCCGTTGATGTAGATGGCGACGTGGTGAATCTGCATCCATCTCTTACAACGTCCGTTGCCGCAACGCCTGTGGTCTGTGCAGTAGCCCTCGCCGCGCCTTGCGTCCTTGCGTGCAAAGAAGATGATGTCGCCCGATTGTAGCTGCGACGAGTCGGTGAACAGTACGCCCATCTCTTGGCACTTTTTCGCCATCGAAGCGGAGTTCAGACCGTTCATGGAGGACAGCCCACAATCGCGGTATGCTGCGCGTACCAAGCCGGAGCAATCCATACTTGCATAGCTGCGCCCAATATATCGCTTTGCCGCCTGCACGATTTGTGCGCCAAGTTCATTCGGCGGCAGGTCGGGGTTGATGTCAAGCCCAAGCCCGTATTCGCCGCCGTCACCAAGCGTCTGCCCGCATAGCTCGGCAAACAGTGGGTAATACTCGGGGCGCATGATTTCCATGAGCATTTCCATCTGGCTCTCGTCAAAGCCGTATCTATCCGCGCCGTCGCGGTAGTCAAGGCTTGTTACCTCAATGTTGATATAAAGGGTAGTAGTGGTTTTTACTTTCGGCTTCCCGTCCTCGTCAAGCACGATTGCGCCGTACTCATCCACCTCGATTTCTTCCGCGGTTTCTGTTTCCATGGTGACTGAAAAGCTGTTCATATCATAGAAAACCTTGCGGAGCTTCTCTATGTTCTCGGGCGTGACTGTGATGACTTCTGCTGCGTTTTCACCTGTGGTAGCATAGACCGAGTACACGCCAAGCACGTCCACCCAATTAGATACGGAACTGTTCTCGTCCTCCATATCACCCGTAAACAGGATTTCCACCACATCAGCGTCGGCGCTTGCGGTCAATTCGTCAATTCGCGCTTGGATGGACGCGGTAAACCCATCGTCAATAGAAACAATAGCGTCCGTCATGGGCATTCCGCCTGCGCTGTCGTTTGAGAAGAACACGCCAAAGCATAAACAAAGCACGGCAGCGATCAACGCCACGATGACTACAATAACAACCGCCACCCAGCCTCCTGCCGCGATAGCGGCTACCAATGCCTTGACCGCTGCAACGATCCATTTGATGATTGCCGCAATTGCTTTTGCCGCCGCCTTTGCCGCTGCCGCCGCTGCTTTTGCTGCCGCCTGTGCTGCCTTTGCCGCTGTCTGCGCCGCCTTTACTGCAGCCTGCGCTGCCTTTTGCGAGAGTTTTGCGGAAACCTCTGCTGTTTTGATTGCAGCCTTTTCTGTCGTTTTGACGGTATGCTTTGCTACCTTTACGCTCTGCTGCGAAGTCTTGACGGCGGTGTGCGCCGAGGTCTTTACCGCTTTATGTGCTGTCGATGCTGTGCGCTCTGCGGTCTGCGCCGGCTTTGCGGTGTAGCGTGTGCTTCTTGCAGTCTGCCGCAAGGACCGCGCATTTTGAATGACCCTTTCCCGTCCGGCGCGATAAGCGTTGGTCTGATTGGCGGCACTGCCCCTTGTTGCGGCGGCACTGCTCTGCTGCGCCCT
>OLHG01001917.1_pt1 | contig 11810 bp, 9 predicted proteins | sample 1605971 | NCBI WGS metagenome assembly OLHG01 (sample SAMN03283289) | human gut metagenome | biome: human-associated habitat; material: feces | host: Homo sapiens | place: Peru | collected 2012 | reverse complement strand
GAGGATTGGCTTTTTTATTTTGTCCTCTTTATAGGTTACATTTTAAATCTTAGCCTAATTTTTATAATTATTTATTATCCTTTAAAGTTGCTTGTGCTGCAGCAAGTCTAGCAATAGGTACTCTATATGGAGAACAAGATACATAGTCAAGTCCTACTCTATTACAAAATTCTATACTAGAAGGATCTCCACCGTGTTCACCACATATACCTAAACTAATATTTGGTCTAACACTCTTACCTTTATTAACAGCAATTTCAACTAATTGTCCTACACCAATTTGGTCAACTTTTGCAAATGGATCTGATTCAAAAATACCTTTTGCATAGTAATCATTTAAGAATTTACCAGCATCATCTCTAGAAAATCCATAAGTCATTTGTGTTAAATCGTTTGTTCCAAAACTGAAGAATTCTGCTTCTTTAGCAATTTCATCTGCTGTAAGTGCTGCACGTGGAATTTCAATCATTGTACCAACTTCATATTTAAGTTCTACATTATTATTTTTAATTATTTCATCTGCAGTTTCACATACTATTTTTTTAACAAATGCTAATTCCTTAACATCACCAACTAAAGGTATCATTATTTCTGGAGTAACACTCATTCCTTTTTTATTAACATTAATTGCTGCTTCGATTACTGCTCTTGTTTGCATCTTAGCAATTTCTGGATAAGTTATAGCAAGTCTACAACCTCTGTGTCCCATCATTGGATTAAATTCTTTTAATGAATCAATTCTTTCTTTTAATTTAGAAGAAGTAATTCCTAAATCATTAGCAAGTTCAGTTATTTCTTCATCAGTATGAGGTAAAAATTCGTGTAGAGGTGGATCTAGATAACGAATAACAACCGGATCACCTTCCATTGCTTCAAATAATTGTTCGAAGTCTTCCCTTTGATAAGGAAGAATTTTATCTAGTGCTTTTTCCCTTTCTTCTAGAGTTTCTGCTACAATCATTTTTCTGAAATTAAAGATTCTATCTGTATCAAAGAACATATGTTCTGTTCTACAAAGACCAATACCTTCAGCGCCAAATTTTCTTGCTTGTTTAGCATCTCTTGGAGTATCAGCATTAGTTCTAATCTTAAGTCTTCTTACTTCATCAGCCCAAGACATAAACAAACCAAAATCACCACTTATATCAGGTTCTACAGTTTTAACTTGTGTTCCATACACATTACCAGTAGATCCATCAATAGACATATAGTCTCCTTCTTTATATACTGTACCATCTGGAGTAATTAAAGTTTTTGCTTCTTCATCTATCTTTAAAGCACCACATCCAGATACACAACATCTTCCCATTCCTCTTGCTACAACAGCAGCGTGTGAAGTCATTCCTCCACGAATAGTTAAAATACCTTCAGCATCATTCATACCTTGAATATCTTCAGGAGAAGTTTCAAGTCTAACAAGTAATGTCTTTTCTCCTCTTGCTTTCGCTTTAGATACATCTTCTGCAGTAAAGTATATCTTACCACAACCAGCACCAGGTGATGCTGCAAGACCAGTTGCTACAACTTTTGCTTCTTTTAAACTAGTTGCATCAAACATTGGATGAAGTAATTGATCTAATTGTTTTGGTTCAACTTTAAGTAACGCTTCTTCTTTAGTAATCATTCCTTCATTTACCAAGTCTACGGCAATTTTTAATGCTGCTTGTGCAGTTCTTTTACCATTTCTTGTTTGAAGCATAAATAACTTACCATTTTCAATAGTAAATTCCATATCTTGCATATCTTTATAGTGTTCTTCTAGTATCTTAGTAATTTTAACAAATTCATCATACACTTCAGGCATTTTTTCTTTTAAAGTATCAATTGGTTGAGGAGTTCTAACACCTGCAACAACATCTTCACCTTGAGCGTTAATTAAATATTCACCATATAATTTATTTTCACCAGTCGCAGGATTTCTAGTAAATGCTACACCAGTTCCACAGTCATCACCTTTATTACCATAAACCATTTCTTGAACGTTTACAGCAGTTCCCCAAGATGATGGAATATCATTCATTCTTCTATAAATTATTGCTCTTTCATTATTCCAACTTCTAAATACCGCAGTTACCGCTTCAATTAATTGTACCTTAGCATCTTGTGGAAATTCTACACCAGATAATTCTTTATAAATATCTTTGAATTTCATTGCTACCTCATACATATCTTCAGCAGTCAAATCAGTATCAAATTTGGCATTTTTTTCTTCCTTTATTTTATCTAAAACTCTTTCAAAAGAACTTTTTGAGTAACCCTTAACAACATCTGCAAACATCATTATAAATCTTCTATAAGAATCATATGCAAATCTCTTGTTATTTGTTGCAATAGCAAACTCTCTAGTTACTTCATCATTAAGTCCTAAATTAAGTACAGTATCCATCATACCAGGCATACTTGCTCTAGCACCACTTCTTACTGATACTAGTAATGGATTTCTTAAATCACCCATCTTTTTACCAGTTAATTTTTCAAGTTTTTCTAATTCCCTAAATACTTCTTCTTTGATGTCTTCACTAATTACTTTACCATCTTCATAATACTTATTACAAGCTTCTGTTGTAACAGTAAATCCACGAGGTACTGGCAATTCAATAGACATCATTTCTGCTAAATTTGCGCCTTTACCACCAAGTAAATTACGCATATCTTTGTTACCTTCACTAAAGGCATAAACATATTTTGTCATCATATCATCCTTCCTCATATATCGTAACAAAAAAAGAGTATGTAATCAAGTAAAATCAAGAAATTTTACAATTTTTTACATACTTTTTAACAACTATCTTTCTTATCAAATATATTACCATCAACATCTATTATTTGATAATAAAACTCACGTTTAAGACAATCAAATTTAACTATAACCTTAGTATCTAATCCAAATTCTAAATTAGTGCAAGGATTAACTATCTTACCACTACTAGATTTTAAATCACCACTACTAATTAAAGTCTGTAAAGTTATCTTATCACCAAAAGTAAGTGTTTGATTAGAATTAGTATTACAAGTCATATTATTATCATCTGGCCTATTAAAAATATCATATTTATGATTAGTTGTATATAAATCTGCAGCTTTATAAATTGCTTCAACTACCCCATTATAATTATCTATTTTATTTTTCTTAATCATTGTTATAACATTCGGTGTAATAAGTAATGTTAACATAGCAAGAATTGATATAACTATTAATACCTCGATTAAAGTAAAACCCTTTCTATTCATAAATCCTCCCTAATACTTAGGTTTAAATATTAATTTAACCTTTTCATTAGTAACTAAAGTATTCTCTTCAATACTTTGACTATCTAAATACCCATATCCCTCATATTCATAAGAAATATCAAGAAAATCCAAAACAGTAACTACTTCCTTAAAAGATAATCCCACTAAATTAGGCATAGTTTTTGTATAATTATTAGTAAGTAATATTACCATATCTGAAGAATTAATATTACTATTTTCCTTTGGATATTGATTAATTATCTTATCACCAGTACCAAGTATTAAATATTTAATATTATTATCTTTTAATTCTTCAGTAACACTATTAGTATTTTTATTAATATAATTATCCATAACAATATTATCTTCTTTTTTAATAGTCTTATCTAGATTTAAATACTTACTAGTATTTACTAATACTTCCTTTACCATCGGAGCAAGATAATTACTAGTATCTTTTGGTCTTTTTAATGCCGTATAAATTATAATTTCAGGATCTTCCCCAGGATACATTCCCGAAAAAGAATAAATATAATCAGCACTACCAGACATATATTTTCCAGTTTCATAATCAAATATTTGTGCCGTACCAGTTTTTCCTATTAAATCATATCCTTCCATATAATAAGCATAACCTGTTGCAATACTAGCATCTGGATTAATAACACTACGCATAAGTTCTTTCATTTTATCTATTGTCTCAACCGATGCAAGTCCTTCCCTTTTTTTAACCTTAGATTTATAAACCGTTTCACCAGTATTACTATCTACTATCTTATCAACAATATATGGTTTTAACATATCACCATTATTAGCAATAATAGATAAACCTTGAATATGTTGAATTGGTGTTGTTGTTATACCTTGTCCATAACCAGCAGTTGCAGCTTCAATATCATATTTAAAATCAATACTACCAGTATATTCCCTATTCATAGTAAATCCAGTTTTTTTACCAAATCCATAATTCTTATAACAAGTTTTTAACTCATTTTTAGTAATTGTTGTTTCTAACAAACTAGCAACCGCAATATTCGAAGATAGTGCAAACCCCTTATCATAAGATATAACACCCCAACCTTTTTTATTCCAGTCATTAATTGTAACAGTATCATTATCTATTTCAGAATTATAAGTCTTACTACCAGAAAGATAAGTAGCATCTCCATCATACTTACCAGAATCAATTGCACACATATAACTAAATATCTTCATTGTTGAACCAGGTTCATAAGCATTACTAACAATTGGATCCAAATAAGTAGTCATATTTCTTAAATTAGGATCATAACTAGGAGTCGAAGAATACCCAAGTATCTTACCAGTTTTAGCATCTGCCATAACCATTACTACCCATTCCGCTTCCGAATCACTTTGTGCCTTTTTAACAACATTCTCAATAAATAGTTGAATATTATTATCAATAGTTAAATATATATCATTACCATCATCTGCTTCTTTTACATATTCCCTACCATTAGCAATTTTATATCCATATCTATCCTTTTCATAAGTAACATAACCAGCAGTGCCAGTTAATTGCTTATTATAATATTCCTCAATACCTAGTTCTCCAACAATAGTATTTTCATTATCTTCCTTAGTAACTGTATATCCAATCATATAAGAAGCAAAATCACCATTCGGATAATACCTTTTCATACTTTTAACAAAATCAATTCCAGGTAAGTTTAAATTCTTAATATTTTCCATCTCAATTTGACTTAAATTTCTACCACCAGGACCTAATTCAACCTGATAAGCATCCTTACTAAGTAACTTAATCAAATCTTCTTCACTCATATTAAGTAAAGGAGATAAACTCTTCGCAGTACCTTCGATATCTACAACATGATTAATAGTTTTAGAATCCTTACTTCTAGATTCATCTAAATAAGCAATAACCGTATAACTAGCAACATTTTGTGCTAAAACATTACCATTAACATCATATATAGTACCTCTTTCAGGTAAAATAGTCTCTTTCTTTATATTTCTATTTTCAATAAAAACACTTAACTTATTATTATTAACATCATAATCAACTAAACACAAATAAGTCATTTTACCAATAAATATCAAAAGAAAAAGAAGCACAACAATAAACGTCTTTTTACTAATTAACGCTTTATTTGTATTTAACTCCTTTTTCATATTATCACCTATTCTATCGTTTTAATATTTTCATTATTATAGGCAAGACCCATATCAGATGATACACTTTGAATATTTTCTAAAGATGCCATTTCATTAATCTTCATAACTAAACTTTGATTTTCTTCTTTTTGATTCTCAACTTCATTTTTTAACTTTTGAACATCTAAATTAATCTTACCAAGTGTAGTTTGACCAAACACGATTCCCATAACCAATAATACACTCAAACTAATGAAAGACTTATATAAAAATCTCTCTAACTTAGTAAAAAGTTTAGTTTTCTTTTTAGACATAATATCACCCTTTTATCTTTTCACAAACCCTAAGTCTAGAACTCCTTGCCCTATTATTTACTTCTAATTCTTCCTTACTAGGAACAATACTCTTTCCTACTATTTTTAATATAGGTTGATATTCTTCAGGTATAAAAGGTAATCCCGCTACCATCTTATCAACTTCACTATATTTCTTAAAAGTAGTCTTAACTAATCTATCTTCTAAAGAATGAAATGTTATTACACATAATCTACCACCAACATTAAGTAAATCAATTGCTTGTTCTAACGCACTAGATAAAACATCTAATTCCTTATTAACTTCTATTCTAATTGCTTGAAATACCTTTCTTGCAGGATGTGATTCCCTTCTTACTTTCATAGGAACACTAGATTTAATAATCTCTGCAAGTTCCAAAGTAGTCTCAATCTTTTTATTTTCTCTATATTTAACTATATTTTTAGCAATAGGTACAGAATATTTTTCTTCTCCATATCTATAAAATATATCAATTAATTCCGAACAAGAATATTCATTAACCACATTATAAGCAGAAAAATCACTACTAGTATCCATTCTCATATCAAGTTTAGCATCATTATGAAAACTAAAACCACGATCTGCAACATCTAATTGAACAGAACTAACACCTAAATCAAATAGTATTCCATCTACCTTAGTAATACCACGTTTCATAAGTTCAGATTTCATATTAACAAAGTTACTCTTAATTATCTCAAAATTATTACCAATTTCACTAAGTCTATCCTTACTATAATTTACTGCCATTTCATCCTGATCAAAACAAAATAACATCCCCTTTTCATTTCTCTTAAGTATCTCAGATGAATGCCCCCCGAATCCCAAAGTAGCATCAACATAAACTCCACCGTTTTTAATATTTAACATTTCTATTGATTCATTTAGTAATACACTCTTATGCATCTTCATAACCCCCATCGAACAAGTTTTCCGCAATATCAGATAAAGAATCACTTTCACTAAGTAATTTATCAAATTCCGATACCGCCCAAATTTCTAAGCGATCATTAACCCCAATGATTACACATTCTTTTTCGATTTTAGCATATTCAATCAAAGAGTTTACTAAGTTAATTCTACCTTGTTTGTCGAATTCACAAATAGAAGCAGCAGATAAGAAAAATCTCATAAAGACTCTTGCATCTTTTTTAGTAAATGGTAGTGTTTTTAATTTAGAGATAATCTTTTCCCAATTATCTAGAGAATAAACAAATAAGCACCCATCAAGTCCGCGAGTAACAACAAACTTATCTCCTATTTCTTCCCTAAACTTAGAAGGAATTATTAATCTTTTCTTATCATCTATATTATGATGATATTCACCCATTAACATATTATCCCCCACTTTCCACCACTTCGTGCCACATCTACAATAATATGATACTATTTATTTATTATTTTGTAAATACTTTTTATCCCATTTGACAAAAAAATTGATATAAGTATCAACCTACATCAATTATTATCAAAATACCAACGTCCTGATAGGACAATTTCATCGTCTCATCAGGACTATACCCCTTTTACTCTATTTTATTTAATTTTAACACATTTTACTACCAAAACCTTTTGACGTGGGTGACGGCACAGTGTGCCTACCACTCTCGCCCACGCCAAATTATGGAGACTTTCACCACAACCCAGTTAGTGAAATCTATCCTTTATCTTTATTCCCTACTTTATGAGTACCATAATAAGGCAGCACGGGCAGAGTAGTAACTGCCGGCATCGCCACCGTACCTGTAGAAGCCGAAGACACCCGCATTAGAACTACTGCCGTAACTCCCGCCACATCCAAACCACGAAAGACCGGAATTAGGAAAGTTCGCGTAGTCACCATACCATCCGCCAGAACCTCCGGTAGACAATACTACTTCACCTGTTGCATCTCCTAGTCTTGCTCTATTATATGCTGTTTGGTTGCTGCTTGCTGAATCATTTGCATAAGTATTTACATATTTTTGATTACTATAATTAGAATACCAACTACTTGCAAATCCTGAAGTAGATGGAGAAAATGTATAAGAGTCTGCAGTGCTTGATTCATTTCCCATTACATATTCCCAAGATCCTCCACTCATATCATATACTCCGTACACGTTTCCTGTTGTTGAAGCAAGAACACCTTTTGAACCATTATATTTATTTGCGTCTGTCGTACAAGTTGTTGACGAAGAACTAGCACTTACTGTGTCTGCTCCAATACCTGTTACATAACTAGAACAATTATTTATTGTTACTTCAGTACAATCTGTTCCATAACATCTTCCAAAAGCAGAGTGTGTTAAATACGCTACTGCTCCCCACTCCATATTGGTTAACATATGTGAATCTGTATTTGATTTATCTGCCCCTAATCCGTATATATTATTTGTTGTTTGCATATTCTGTATTACTGTACTAAAGTTTGATACCTTATTATTTCTCCAAGAATTTACGTTTGGTAATATTCTTGCAGTTAATGTTGTTGAACTTCCACCACCATAACTTGCTGTTGGTGTTTCACTTGATAATTCAAACTTGCCTATCCAAAAACCTTTTACCTCATTATCTCCAAAAGTAAATGCTGGATGGGTATAATCATTTCCATTTTCTCCAGTACAAGTTTCATTTGGACTTCCGGCAGTTGATGATGGTGCTGAATAACTATAATTATTACATATTATTGTACCTGTAGATTCAGTACCACTTTCAAATACTATATCTATTCCTTCAGTTTTAGCATTATAACTTTGTGTTCCTACTACTTTATCTTTATTCCATACTTTATATTTATATCTTGGTATCCATACATAAAACGCTAATATGTCCAAATCATTTATTTCTGTTCCAGCAGTAGCATTCTGATATGTACTTCTATTTGTATCTGTTACTAATACTGCATTCGCCCATTTTTTATTTGCATAATCATACCACCCATAAGTTGATGTTGAACTTTCAGTATCTGCTTTTACCCATTTTTTAGTTGTTTCGTTATATACTACAGGTATTAAACCATCAATTAAATCTGGATAATTTGCTCCACTATTATCTATTGGAGCGTGTGTTGTGTTTTCCACTGTATATATTGCTTGTCCGTCAGTAGTTATTTTACCATTAAATGTTTTACCTATTTGAGTATTTGGCGTAGTATCTGATAACCAAACTCTAAGAGATATTGTAATATCTTTACCTGGTTTTAATGTTACATTTGTTTTAATTTTACCATCTGTTAAATTATTTAATGTTACAGTTGTTTCGTTATCTACTTTAACTTTAATATATTGTGCGTCTATTTGATTATCAGTAGTAGTAGATAATAACATAACATCAAATTTATAAGATAAATTACCTGTATTAGTTATTTTAAATGTATATGGAGTAGACACTGCCCCATCTTCATCAGTTGTGGGTAATGAATTAGTTAATGTTACACTATTATTAACACTAGTTGATGTTATTTCAAGAACACCTGTTTTATAACTTTGTTCTGCAGTAACATCTGTTTTAAATAATAAAGCGTATGTTGAACTAATTAATATAATAATAGATACTATAATCGAAGAAATTAATACAATTAACTTTTTATTCATATAACATTACCCTTTCTATTTTATATTCTAATATACTAATATAATTATATATTAAAATTCATACTTTTACAAGTATGAATTATTAATTTTATTTATTATTTACATAAGTATATTTTAACAATATCATATATCTCTATTTAATATAAATAATTGAAAAAATATATTTTTATCTATTAAACCTAATTTAATATTCTTATCTAATTCAAATAATTTATTCAAATAACTACTTAAAGATTCAACAGAATAATAATAACAATTATTAATAGCAAGTTTTACTCTATATGGATGAACTTCTAATAATTTAGCAATTTCATCATTACTCTTACCCTTATTATATAATAATTTTATTTGTAATAAAAACCTAAATTGACTAGCAATAAGTCCAATCATTTGTGTTACTTCATAATTTCTAGTAATAAATAAATTATATAATTCTAATGCCTTTTTATTATCATTTTTAATAATTGCATCAGATAAAGCAAATATCTCTTCTTCCATATTAGATATACACATACTATCAATATCTTCTTTTAATATTTCCTTTTCATCTAATTTATATATCATTAATTTATCTAATTCATTTTCAATATTATTAATATTACTTCCTACTTTATTTAAAAAATAATCTATAACAATATCATTCATTTTATAATCATTTATCTTTTCTTTAATTAATTTCTTTAAATAATTATTATCTTTATTTAAACATTCAATTTTACCTATTTCATTTATTTTCTTATAAATCTTTTTTCTAGTATCTACCTTATCAGATAAAGAAGTAAATACTAATATTACATTCTTATTATAATTATCTAAATACTTAGTTATTTCTGTAATTTCTTTTCCTTTACTACTTAATGCATTAGTAGATTCTAGAATTACTAGTTTCTTTAAAGAAAATAATGACATCGTATTACATTCTTCAAGAATATCATTAACATTATCTTCATTTAAAGTATATCTAATAACACTATTATCTATAATACTCTCTTTTAAAATTAATTTAGATAGATACTTTTCTATCATTTCCTTATCCAAAGAATAAATTAAATATATCATTATTTCTTTTCCGTTAAATTACAGTTATAATCTATTGTTTTATAATAAAGTAATAACTCATCATAATCACTAGGTAAAGTATAATTATTTCTTAAATCATAATTTATATATATTTTATACACTAATTCTTCATCATTATAACTTTCTAGTCCCTTTTCTTTAATATAATTACCCTTATCAGAACTTTCCTTAAAGTCATAATAACTACTATTATCTTTAAATTTATAATTTATTTCTCTTTCGTGTTTTTTTAATACTTGTGAATTACTAAAAGTAAGAAAAATATTTTCATTAACTGTTGTATCTAATTCTTTATTACTATAACTTTTTTTACATTCTAAATAAATATTTTTTCCATAAATTAATTCTAATATCATTTCTGTATTATTTTGATAATAAACATAACCCACAAAACCTATAATACCAATTACTAATAAAACTAGTAAAGGTATTAAACTTAACTTTTTTTTAGGTTTATTTTCATCTTTAATTTCTTCTTTCTTAAAAAATATATCATTAAGTTTATCTATATACTCATCTTTAACTTCTAAACTATTAGCGTCTATTATTTGTAATTTATCTATTTCTGGTATTTCAAATACCTCAAAATTAGTAATATCTCCATTATTTAAATAACTCCATAAAAATTGTTTAACTAATTCCGTATCCTTTTCTTCTTTAAATTTCATTATTACTAGTTTCTTATCACTAACAAGTGGTGAACCAAAATATAATATATTACCATTATTTTCTGTATAAATTATATATTTAGTACCATATTTCTTATCCTTAAAAATTACATATAATTTAGCAATTCTATCTTCTTCTTTTATTACTAAATCATTATTAGTAACCTTTATTGAAACACCTTTCATATAACACCAACTCTCTATTAATATTATAATATATATTAATTCTATTTACAAGAAAAAGTTAATATAAAACACCATACCAAACGATATGATGTTTTATATTTAATTTCTATTTACTTAATTACTTCTTTTCCACCCATATAAGGTCTTAATACTTCTGGAATTGTTATACTTCCATCTTCATTGTAATTATTTTCTATTAAAGCAATAAGTGCTCTAGTATTAGCAAGAACGGTATTATTTAATGTACTTAAATAATAATTACCATTTTCTCCTTTTGCCCTAATACCAAGTCTTCTTGCTTGAGCATCTCCTAAAGTAGAACAAGAACCAACTTCAAAGTATTTCTTTTGTCTTGGACTCCAAGCCTCAATATCACAAGATTTAACCTTTAAATCCGCTAAATCTCCAGAACAACATTCTAAAGTTCTAACAGGAATATCCATACTTCTAAATAAATCTACAGTATATTTCCACATTTTATTATACCAGTCCATCGCATCTTCACTCTTACATAAAACAATCATTTCTTGTTTTTCAAACTGATGTACTCTATATATTCCTCTTTCTTCAATACCGTGAGCACCTACTTCTTTTCTAA
>OLHG01001914.1_pt1 | contig 11832 bp, 9 predicted proteins | sample 1605971 | NCBI WGS metagenome assembly OLHG01 (sample SAMN03283289) | human gut metagenome | biome: human-associated habitat; material: feces | host: Homo sapiens | place: Peru | collected 2012 | reverse complement strand
GATGCGGCCCCAGTTCAGGCCTCCGGCGGTTTTTCGCTCATAAACGGTAACCGTATCTCCGGAGTTCTTCCGGCCCACGATCCCGTAGCCCGTACCGGCACTGCTGCGGACATTCACATTGCTGCCCGTGACGGTTCCGGAGGTCTGCGCAGCCCCGCTGTTGTCTGTCCCGCTCTGGGAACCGGAGCTCAGGGACACATAGTCCATACAGATCCAGCCGTTGGCCATCCGGCCCCACTGAGAGGAACCGACCCATTTGGTCTGGCAGATCTCCGCTTTGCTCCCGGCTGTGGCTCTTGCCAGGATGGTGTAGCCGGTGCCCGGACCCTTTCGAACGTTTACATAGGAGGTGCATTTCACGGTGCCCTCGGCGATGACCTTGGTGGTGCCGTCGCTGCCCTCCAGCTCCGTTCCGCCGGTCCAGCCGGCAGAGCCGTTGGAAGAATACTGTGCATACAGCGTCACGCCTGCGGTGGAGCTGTCCAGAGCCGTGACCCTGGTGCCGCCGCTGCGCTGGGTAAACCAGCCTGCAAAGGTGCAGCCGCTGAGGGTGGGATCCGCAACCAGAATCTGGGTGGAGCCGTCCCGGCGGTAGCCCTGCATCTTGTCCTCTCCCCCGCTGCCGGCCGTTCCGCCGTTGGCATCGAAGATGGTGTATGTATAGGTTCCGCTTTTCTTACCGTATACGCCGTTTAAGTAGATATCTGCCTCTGCCATGCGCCGCTGCAGCAGCCCCGGATCCGGGGACGTGCCGTTGTTGGCCCAGAGGCTCATGCCAAAGAGGAACTTATCCTCTGAGGCCTTGCCCGTAATGGCATCCCGCAGGCGTCCGGAGGTATTCATCCATCCGGTGCCTACATTGTAGGAAAGGCTTGCCAGCGCATCGAACTGCTGCTGGGTAAGCTTCAGATTCCACCCTGCATCGAAGGCATTGAGCTTGTCCTCCACCGCCTTCAAGTGGTCCCGCAGGGCCTTGTCTGCTTCTGCTTCCGTAATGGTCTGTCCGGGGCTGCCGGCTGTGCCGTAGCCGATGCTCCACTGGCCGCCGCTGACATAGGCATTGGCGCTGAAGCCCTCCAGCTGTTTCAGGACGGCAATCAGGTTTTCGCTGACCGTCCTGGTATCTGCGGAGGCGGTGATCACTGTGGCCGGAAGCATCGCCACAAGCAAACAAACCGCCAGCAAACCGCAGAGGAATCGATTCTTCATGGGACACTTCCCCTCATGGTCTTTAAATTTACTGGTATTATAACAGAGATGATTACAAATTGCAACCCCTATTTTCAAAATAATTACACTTTTGTTACTCTTTTGTTTCTTCGTTTTTCTTTTCCAACATTTTTCAGGCTGTTTTTTCCTGCTCACTCCCATTTTTCTCCAAAATAATGACAAAATTGTAATTATAAAAAATTGTTTTCTGTAATGAGCGTGCCTTGACTTTTTCCCCTCCCCTTGCTATACTCCGAAAAAAGTCCTTAGGAGATTTGATCATGGAAAAAGCGCTTATCGGCATGAGCGGCGGTGTAGACAGTTCCGTAGCAGCCTTTTTGACCCAGCAGGCGGGCTATGCGTGCATCGGCGCCACCATGCGACTGTTCAGCAACGATGTTTTGGGGGAAGATCAGCAGAGCACCTGCTGCTCCCTGGACGATGTGGAGGACGCAAAAAGCGTGGCCCGCCGCATGGGAATGCCCCACTATACCTTTAATTTTCAGGATGCCTTCCGGGAGACGGTCATGGACAAATTCGTTCGCTGCTATGAGCGGGGCGACACGCCCAGCCCCTGCATTGACTGCAACCGCTACCTGAAATTCGGTACCCTGCTGCACCGGGCCCAGGAGCTGGGATGCCAATATGTCGTCACCGGCCACTATGCCCGGATCCGCCGGGACCCGGATACGGGCCGCTGCCTATTATACAAGGCCGCAGATAAGGCCAAGGATCAGACCTATTTTCTCTACTGCCTGACCCAGGATATGCTGGAGCACACCCTCTTCCCCCTGGGGGAACTGACCAAGCCCCAGGTCCGCGCCATTGCGGAAGAACACGGCTTTGTCACCGCCCGGAAGCACGACAGCCAGGACATCTGCTTCGTGCCGGACGGGGACTACACCGCCTTTCTGGAACGATACACCGGAAAGACCTATCCCCAGGGGGATTTTCTGGACGAGAGCGGCAAGGTGGTGGGCAAGCACCACGGCGCTGTACGCTATACCATCGGTCAGCGCAAGGGCTTAGGGCTTGCCATGGGCGAACCGGTCTACGTCTGCGGAAAGGATATGCAGACCAACACCGTCACCGTTGGCCCCAACAGTTCCCTGTTTTCCTCTGCCTTGCAGGCAAACGACTGGAATTGGTTTCCCTTCCCGGAACTGACGGAACCTATGGATGTCACCGTCAAGATCCGCCACAGCCAGTTTGAGCAGCCGGGCCGGGTGTTCCCGGAGGCAGATGGCTTCGCCCGGGTGGAGTTCGCCCAGCCCCTGCGGGCCGTGACCCCCGGACAGGCCGTGGTGCTCTATCAAGGCGACATGGTCCTGGGCGGCGGAACCATTACCGAGGCAATCCGTTAAAAACGCAAAAAATGCGGACACCGTCAAAATTCTGGCGGTGTCCGCATTCAATATGTGCTGTTTTCTAAAACGCACAAGTATTTTTCTCACACTCCAACAGACTGTGGGCTGTTGATTACTTAACGCCTCTTACAACCATTGTTATAGACACGTTTGTGTCCCATTGCCTGACGCCCTGGTCATAGAGCAGGATTCTCTTATCATACTTGGCGTTTACCAACCGTTTCAGTTCCTCAACCTCCGAAGCTGTCACAGCCTGGCCTGCGATTTGCAGCAGACTCTGCGCGTAATCAAGGTCATTTTGCCGATTGGCATTTATCATGGCGTGGGCCATTTCCGCCGGGTAGCAAGGATCATCCGGCGTCAAGTTTACAGCAATATATTCTGTTGAAACATTCCGGAATCCATACCTTTCCATACAGAGCGGCAATTCCGCCTCGCTCTGCGGATACTTACCCACCCTGTATTTTGCGTGTATTTCCTTGAAATACGCATCTGCCCGCCGCCAAATATCCTGTTCAAATTCCGTTTCTTCAGAGATACAGGATGCAGGAATATTGATTCCTCTTCGTGCGGACAAAACGAGGCATACGCCGTTTTCCCTCAGGACTCTATACTGTTCACCATAAAATACAGAAGGTTCGATATGCTCCGCGACTGTGTTGGAAATGGTGACATCGAAGGAGCGGTCCTCAAAGGCCAGCGCCGTGGCGTCGCCCTCCAAAAAATCAACATCAAGCGCTTTTCCCCGGGCAAACGAAATAAAACTGCTGTCCCGATCAACGCCGCATATTCGAGCATGGGGATACCATCGCCGGAGGGACTGCGCCAAAGCGCCCGGACCGCACCCGATTTCAAGCATACTGCTTTTTTCATCAATTTCAAAAGCTTCCATATATCTTTCTTGGAACTGGTCCGCAAATCTCAGGGAACGTGAAAGATAGAGCGTTCCAATATTTTGAATATACTGCGACCAAATCGTATTCATACGGTACCCCCACAAATTTCAATTTATCCTATATCCTACCTGAAGCGAAGTATATCAGAAAAGCACGAAGAAAACAACCGCATTCGCAAAAGTAAGCCCCCACCGAAAAAACGGCGGGGGCTGTACATATTATCTGGTTCCCTTGTCGTAGGGGATGCCCTCGGCCTTGGGGGCCCGGGACTTCTTGGAGGTGAAGGCCAGAACGACCAATGTGACAAGATAGGGCAGCATCCGGTACAGATGGGAGGAAATGCCCAGCTGCGCCAGCAGATACACGCCGTCGCCGTTCAGGTCCAGGCTGCTATAGGCCGCTGCGATACATTTGAAGAGGCCAAAGAGCAGAGAGGCCCCGGCGATATTCAGAGGTGTCCAGTTGCCGAAGATCATAACAGCCAGGGCCAGGAAGCCGAAGCCTGCCACATCGCCGTTGGCGGTGCAGTTGGTGGTGGTCAGAGCATACACGAAGCCGCCCATGCCTGCCAGAGCGCCGGAAATGGTAGTGCCGGCATAGCGCATCTTATAGACGTTGATGCCCAAGCTGTCCGCCGCCTGGGGATTCTCACCGCAGGCCCGCAGCCGGAGGCCGAAGCGGGTCTTGTAGAGGATCACAGACAGGATAATAAACAGCAGGATGCAGACATAGGTTGCCAGATACACCTTGTTCAGGAAGGTCTCCCCCAGGAAACCGATTTCCTGATTCTTGGGAATGCCGAAGGTGGATTTTTTCAGCATAAACCAGGAGGCCGCATCACCGGTGGCCATCTGCAGGGTATTCTGGTTGGCCAGAATTCGAATCAGGAACAGCACCAGAGCAGGGGCCATCAGGTTCAGGGCCGTGCCGCCGATGGTCTGGTCTGCCTTCAGGTTGATGGAGGCGAAGCTCAGCAGCAGGGAGAACAGTGCGCCCAGGGCCGCCGCCACCAGCATTGCCAGCAGCTCCAGCCCCTGGAGAGTCAGCCACTGTTTATTGGCGTAGGCATTGGCAATGGCCTGCACGCTCTGCATATTCCGGACGAACAGTACGCCGATAAAGGCGCCGAAGATCATAATGCCTTCCAAGGCCAGATTGATAATACCGCTGCGCTCGGCAAAGACACCGGCCAGTGCCACAATCATCAGAGGCACCGCGTACAGCAGCGTTTGCTGAATCAGAAAAGTCATGCTTCCTTGTCCCCTTTCTCTGTTTCCGGCTTGGGGGCCGTGGTGGCCGCAGGCTCGGCATTGGCGTTGGGCATTCCCTTCTTCTTCCACTTGGGAAGCATCATCTGAATCACCAGGGAGAAAGCACTTAAGTAGACGATCACGGAGATGATCACATCGGTGATGTACTCATTGTACGCGGTATAGCCGGTGAGCTGCACACCCACGATATCCAGCATGGCCATAAAAATGCCGGTGAAGATCACGCCGATGGGGTTGTTCACCGCCAGCAGTGCCACGGGGATGCCGTTGAAGCCGGCGCTGGGCAGGGTCTGGTAGGTGGACCAATAGAACTCCGTGTTGCCGGCCAGCCAGTACAGCGCTGCACCGCCGCCGGACAGTGCTCCGGCGATGGCCATAGACAGGACGATGTCCCGCTTGTCGTTGATACCGGCGTACCGGGCCGCGTGCCGGTTGGCACCGCAGGCCTTCAGCTCATAGCCCAGGGTAGTCTTGTTGATGAGGATATACACAAGGACGGCAATCAGAATGGCAACCAGAATGCCGCCATTAACCTGAGAGCCCGGGAACAGCTTGTCCAGCCCCATTTTGGCTGTGGCAACACCGTTGTAGGAGGTCTTGTAGATATAGCCGGACTTGGTGTTCTCCACCATGTTTTTGAAGTTGCTGGCATCGAAGGCCCAGGTGACAAGATTGGCGGCCAGCCAGTTGGTCATGATGCAGGCCAGAACCTCGTTGATGCCCAGCAGCGCTTTCAGCGCACCGGGAATGGCACCCCACAGCGCACCGGCAGCGCAGCCGCCCAAAAAGGCCAGCAGCCAGACGAGCCAGGCAGGCACGGAGGTGGTGGGGATGGACAGGGCGATCATCAGAGATGCCATAGTGCCCATCAGGTACTGACCGGGTGCACCAATATTAAACAGGCCCGTCTTATAGGCCACGGCCACGGAAAGGCCGGTCATGATCAGCGGCGTTGCCCGGAATAGCATATTGCCCAGAGCCTGGGCATTGTAGCCCCAGGTCAGGTTGCCCGCCGCGTTCCGTCCGGTGGACAGGATGCCCGCGAAAATCAGCTTCACGCCGTCCCACATGCCCTGATTGGTAATGGTATCCTTGGACAGGCCAACGGCAATGACCACAATAGCACCCACCACCAGGCCGATCAGGATGGAGATCAGGGAAGCAAGCACCTTGCGGGTGCCGCTTTTGTTATAAAGCTCCTGCAATTTGTCTTTCATATTCAGGCCTCTCCTTTTCCGCTGCGTTTCGCGCCGGACATATACAGGCCCAGCTCCTGAACGGTGGTCTTCTTGGGATCCAGCTCGCCCACGATCTCACCCTCGTACATGACAAGAATGCGGTCGGACAGGTTCATAACCTCATCCAGCTCCAAAGAAACCAGCAGCACTGCCTTGCCCGCATCCCGCTGGGCAACCAGCTGGGCATGGACATTCTCAATGGCGCCCACGTCCAGGCCGCGGGTGGGCTGAACCGCCAGCAGCAGGGGCGTACCCCGGTCGATTTCCCGGCCGATAATGGCCTTCTGCTGGTTGCCGCCGGACATACTCCGGGTAATGGTCATGGGGCCCTGGCCGGAGCGGACATCGTATTCATCGATGATTTTCAGAGCATAGTCCCGGACCTCGCCGGATTTGATAAAGCCCATATGCTGGAAACGGGGATCCGTGTAGCTCTGGAGCACCAGGTTGTTTTCCAGGGTATCATCCAGCACCAGGCCGTGCTTGTGCCGATCCTCAGGGATATGGCTGATGCCGCTGAGATTCCGCTTGTGGATGCTCATCTTGGTCAGGTCCTTGCCGTCCAGGGTAATGGTGCCGGAGGTCATCTTTTCCAGACCGGACAGGCCGTAAATCAGCTCCGTCTGGCCGTTGCCGTCGATACCGGCGATGCAGACGATCTCCCCCTCTCTTACCTGGAAGGAAACATCCTTGACCGCGTTGTTCTTGTGAAGCTTGGAGGGAACGGTCATGTGCTGCACATCCAGCACCACCTTACCCGGGTGGGCAGGGCCCTTATGGACTTCCAGCTGCACGGGACGGCCCACCATCATGGCAGAGAGTGCTTCCTTGGTGGTATCCTTGGTGTTTACCGTTCCAACCAGCTTGCCCTTCCGCAGAACCGTGACCCGGTCGGAGACCGCCATGATCTCATTGAGCTTGTGGGTGATAAACAGGATGGACTTGCCCTCTCTGGCAAAGCCCCGCATGATCTCCATGAGCTCGTCGATCTCCTGGGGAGTCAGGACTGCGGTGGGCTCGTCAAAAATCAGGATCTCATTATCCCGGTAAAGCATCTTAAGGATCTCGGTACGCTGCTGCATGCCCACGGAGATATCCTCGATCTTTGCGTCCAGGTCTACGGCCAGGCCGTATTTATCGGACAGCTCCTGGACCTTTTTCCGGGCGTTTTTCCGCTGCAGAAAACCGCACTTGGTATCCTCCGCGCCAAGAATAATATTATCCAGCACGGTGAACACATCCACCAGCTTGAAGTGCTGGTGCACCATGCCGATATGCAGTGCCGTGGCATCGTTGGGGTCCCGGATCTGGACCACCTCACCATTCTTTTTAATGACACCCTTTTCCGGCTGGTAAAGGCCGAACAGGACGCTCATCAAGGTGGATTTTCCCGCACCGTTTTCGCCCAGCAGCGCATGGATCTCGCCCCGCTTCAGCTGAAGGGTGATGTCGTCGTTCGCCACTATGCCGGGAAATTCTTTTCTGATATTGAGCATTTCAATTACGTATTCCGAATCCATAATCTACTTGCCCTCCTCCCTGCGTTTTCACCGAAAGAAAGCCGAAAGCCCCGATACATCCTATAGACGCACCCAGGCCCGGTATTTTCGTATGAAGTTATTGTAACATCGGAGCGGTCAAAATGCAATATCCATTCTTTCCCGTCCCGCATTTTTTCGGCATAAGCACTATAAAGAATGCCCCTGCGGTTGTTACCGCAGGGGCACGGGGTTATGCAAATTACTTGACGATATTGACAGTCACATTGTCGGTGCTGGCGGGTTCGGGAACGTCGGAGCCGTCGATTACGACCTTACCGGCCACGATGTCGGCGAGCATCTGCTCGTACTCTTCCACGGTCCAGCCGTTCAGAGACCAGGTAGCGGTGGGCAGACCCACGGCGTTGTCCTTCGCGCCCAGGGTAATGGTGGTTGCACCATCGCCAATGAAAGCGTTCCAGGTGTCGTCAGACTCTGCAGCCTTCAGAGCAGTCTCAGCAGCCTGGCCGATGCCCTTCATAGCAGAGGTGATGACGGTATCAGACTCGAAGGACTGGTCAACGTCCACGCCGATGACCTTGGCATCCTCAGCAGAGGCAGCGGCAGCGACAGACTGGAACATGGAACCACCGCAGGCGAAGACGACCTCGGTGCCGTTCTGATACCAGCCGGCAGCCATGGTCTGCAGCTCGTTGGAGGCCTGGAAGGAAGAACCGTACAGCCAGGAGTAGTTGATCTCGCACTTCACGCCCTTGGCAGCGGCAGCGGCGTCAACGCCCTGCACGAAGCCCCAGCCGTAACGGTTGCAGGCGGCATTGGCACCGCCGCCGCCGCCGGTGAAGCCCAACTTGGTGTAGCCGTCCATAACAGCGGCATAACCAGCCAAATAGCCGCACTGCTCTTCCTGGAAGGCAATACCGGCAACATTATTCAGGCCCAGTGCCCAGCCGTCGATGAAGACAAAGCGGGTGTCGGTGAACTCCTCAGCAGCCTTCTGCAGAGCAGTGCCCTGCATAAAGCCTGCGCAGACAACGACCTTGGCGCCGTTCTCGACAGCCAGCTTCATGGCATCGTAACGGTCCTCGTCGGTAGCCTGATCGCCGCCGGCGGGCTGGTAGTACTTGTAGGACTTGCCGGCATTGGCAGCGTACAGCTTCACGCCGTCGAAGGTGCCCTGGTTGAAGGACTTGTCCTTCAGCTGGCCCACGTCAGTGACGAAAGCAATCTCGTACTTGCCGTCGGAAGAGGTCATCTCATCAGGAACGGCATCCGCGCCGCCCTGCGCTGCGGCAGCCGCGGCAGTGGTTTCGGCAGGAGTCGTTGTTTTGCCGCCGCAGGCACACAGGCCCAGAACCATTACGGCAGCGAGAAGCATTGCAAGAATCTTTCTCATTGTTTTCATTCCTCCTAAGTAATTTGCGTAGGTTTCCCTACGGGTTCCATTATTGCACACTCTGCCAAAAAAATCAACAGGGAAATGTGCGGTTTGTACCTACTTTTGCATATGGGTCTTGGGGCGGAAGCTGTCCGGCAGGAGCTGGGCCAGGGTCCGCTCCATATAGGTACCGTCCTTCCCCACAAGATAGATTTTGAAATCGTCCTCGCAGAATTCCCGCATGACCTGGCGGCAGATGCCGCAGGGTGGGAACACATCGGAAATGATCCCATCCTTTCCGCCGCAGACCGCAATGGCCGAAAAATCCCGGTGGCCATCGTAGACCGCCTTGAAAAAGGCCGTGCGCTCGGCGCAGTTCGTTGCCCCATAGGAGCCGTTTTCAATGTTGCAGCCGCCATAGACCGTGCCGTCGGCGCACAGCAGCGCCGCACCAACCTTATAGCCGGAGTAGGGCGCGTAGGCGTGCCCCATGGCCTCCACCGCAGCGGCAATCAAAGCCTTTGCATCCATTATTTCAACAGCTCCTTGGCAAAGCTCTTTCCCGGCGTCTCAAAGGGCACATCCAGCAGCTCCGCCACCGTGGCGGCGATGTCCGCAAAGGAGGCCCGGGTCCCCAGAGAACCGGGGCGGACCTGACTGCCCAGGACAATCAGGGGCACATACTCCCGGGTGTGGTCCGTGGTGGCCGTATAGGCAGGGTCACAGCCGTGGTCTGCGGTGATGAGCACCAGGTCGTCTTCCTGCAGCGACTTTTCGAATTCGCCCAGCCAGGTGTCAAACTCCGTCAGAGCGTTGGCATAGCCGTCAATATCCCGGCGGTGGCCGAATTGCATATCAAAATCCACCAGGTTCACAAAGCACAGTCCCCGGAAATCCCGCTTGGCATAGTCCACGGTGTGCTGCATTCCATCGGCATTGCTCTTGTTGTAAACATGGTCCGTGGTGCCCCGTCCGGCAAAGATATCGAAGATCTTACCCACGGCCAGCACCTCCTGCCCGGCATCCTTTACGGCGTCCAGCAGGGTTCTCGCAGGGGGCTCCAGGGAGAAGTCGTGCCGGTTGGCGGTTCTGGTGAAGCCCGCCTCGGCAGTGCCCACATAAGGCCGCGCAATGACCCGGCCCACACCGTACTTGCCCCGCAGAATCTTCCGGGCCTTCCGGCAGGCGTCGTAGAGCTCCTCCAGCGGAATCAAATCCTCATGGGCCGCCACCTGGAATACGGAATCGGCAGAGGTATAGACAATCCACTTGCCGGTTTTCAGCTGCTCCTCGCCGTAATCCCGGATCACATCCGTGCCGGAATAGGGCTTGTTGCACAGTACACCCCGGCCGGTCTGCTTCTCAAATTCCGCCAGCACCTCCTGAGGGAAGCCCTCCGGGAAGGTGGGCAGGGGCTCCGGAGAGACCACGCCCGCAATCTCCCAATGGCCAATGGTGGTGTCCTTGCCCATGGAGGCCTCGGTCAGCCGGGCATAGGCCCCCTGGGGCTGCTCGGCTTTGGGCAGATAGTCCACGCCGTCAATGCTGCCGATTCCGGCCTTTAAAAGATTGGGAATGGAAAATTTCCGGGAGGTGGAGCAGGAGCGGAGGGTATTGACCCCGATGTCCCCAAACTTCTCGCAGTCCGGCATCTGTCCAATGCCGCAGGAATCCAGAACGATCAGAAATACACGCTTCATATCACTTGTTCTCCATGGCGGCAGCCACATCCAGGGCTACCTTCATCATGGTGGTGAAGGCGGTCTGGCGCTCTTCGGAGGTGGTCTCTTCGCCGGTCAGAATATGGTCGGAAATGGTGCAGATGCACAGGGCCCGCTTGCCATACCGGGCAGCGTTCATATACAGGGCGGCAGCCTCCATCTCCAGGGCCATGACACCCATCTTTTTCAGGCCGTAAACGCTGTCCAGGCCCTCGGGCACCCCCACATGGTCCCCATAGAAGGTGTCGGAAGAATTGATATTGCCCACATGGTACCGGGCTCCGTTGGCCTCGCAGGCTTTAACCGCCTCGCTGAGCAGTTCCCAGCTGGCAATGGGGGCAAAGGTACCGGGCAGATGATACTGGCTGGCCCAATTGGAATCGGTGCAGGCACCCTGGCCCAGCACCAGATCATACAGCTTGATATTCTCCTGGATGGCACCGGCGGAGCCAACCCGGATGATGTTCTCCACGCCGTAGCCATTGAACAGCTCATGGGAGTAAATACCAATGGCAGGCATACCCATGCCGGAGGCCATGACGGACACCCGGACGCCCTTATAGGTGCCGGTATAGCCCTGGACGCCCCGAACATTGTTCACCAGCACAGGATTTTCCAAAAAGTTTTCCGCAATGAATTTGCTGCGCAGGGGGTCACCGGGCATTAGCACAGTCTTTCCAAAATCGCCGGGTTTGGCGGAAATATGAGGGGTAGGGGTTGTGAGCATTGCAGTATCTCCTTCCTTAATAGCTGCCGTCGTTGGCGGCTGCTTCGTTTTTCTCCATGGCCTTGGCCAGCTTGACGATTCGGGAGGTGCCCAGACGGGAAGCGCCTAAGCGAATGAATTCTTCCGCGTCGGCCAGGCTGGAAATGCCGCCCGCGGCCTTGATCTTTACATGGGGAGCAACATTCGCCGCAAACAGCTCCACATCGTGGAACGTGGCACCGGCCTTGGAGAAGCCGGTAGAGGTCTTGATAAAGTCCGCCCCAGAGTCGGAAACGCATTTGCACAGAGCGATTTTTTCTTCATCGGTCAGAAGACAGGTTTCAATAATGACTTTCAGGATTTTTCCCTTACTGGCATTCTTGATGGCGGCGATTTCCCGGGTAATGTCTTCCCACTTTCCCTCCTTGGCCCAGCCGATGTTGATGACCATATCCACCTCATCCGCGCCGTTGTCCACAGCATCGGATGCCATGAAGCACTTGGCGGCGGTGGTATCGTAGCCATTGGGGAAGCCGATGACCGTACAGAT
>OLHG01001911.1_pt1 | contig 11848 bp, 15 predicted proteins | sample 1605971 | NCBI WGS metagenome assembly OLHG01 (sample SAMN03283289) | human gut metagenome | biome: human-associated habitat; material: feces | host: Homo sapiens | place: Peru | collected 2012 | reverse complement strand
ACCAGTTGATACTCGTTGATGGTAAACTTTTTGTATCTTCGTTCATTTTTTTATTCTTTCTCATTTCTCTTTTTTGATGCACATCCATTATTTTCACTTCCTTTTTTTCTTATTTTATAGGTCCCAAATACATTACTTCCTTACCTATTTTTTATCATACTCAATTTCTTTACTTGTCGAACTGCCAATATATCCATTATCATTAATTACATAATATTCATATCCGCATTTCCTTTAAATCACTTTATATTATACAACATTATTTTCATTTTTGTATTTATAATCATTACACCTTTATTTCATTTCTTCTAGTTTCTTTTTCTCTTTGTACATTATCTTTTAAAAGTTTTTGCTTGGTTTGATTTATTCTAAATAAATTAGCTACTAATTCATCTTCATTCATATTATCCAAAATATCTTCTCTATAACGTAATTTTTTTCTTCAAATATATGTTTCAAGTGTAAGCTTATATTATCTGTAGAACATTCAAAAACTTTTGACATTCCTTTTTGTGATAACCATAAAGTTTCATCTTTATAAATAGCATCTACTACAATATTACCTTCGCTATTTTTATATATAATTAATTTATTGCCTTCCATCAATACTCACCCTTCCTTTAGTTTTGCCACCACACAGAATCATCAATACTTAAATTATCTAGCCATTTCATATCAAAAAAGTATTTATTATTTTATTTTCCATTTTTAGACTTTTATTTGTAATTCTTATTTTTTTAAATTAATTTTCCATTATTTTTTCCTCACAAATTATTATTTTATTTTATCAAATTTCTCTTGCTCTTTTATTTCTAATTTTTTCTTTTCTTTTTCTAATTCTTTTAAACTCATTTTAGGTGTTGGCATTTCTTCCGGCATCGTTCCACCAATATCTGCAATTGCCTTTCTAACTTTTTTCCCTACCTCATAATGTATGTCTTTGGCTTCTTTCTCACCTTGTACATTATCTTTTAAAAGTTTTTGCTTCGTTTGATTTATTCTAAATAAATTAGCAACTAATTCATCTTCATTCATATTATCTAAGATATCTTCCCTATAGCGTAATTTTTTTCTTTTAAAAATATCATCAGCTGTTTCTCCATTATATAGTCCTTTATATCCTGCATTATGAAACTCAGCCATATTTTTAACTCCTGCTGAAGACGCAACTTTTTGCAAAGTGTAGTTACCTTGTCTCGTTAACTTTCTTTGATAAAATCTTTTTTCGTCATCTGATAATAAATCATATTCTTGCTCTGTTATTTCTTGTTTTCTTGTTTGTATAGCAAAATATGTTTGCCCTAAAGCAACAACTTCTTTGCTTGGATCCGCATTTTGTACTATCAAATAACATATGTATCTTGATAGTTTATAATCTTGTATATTAGCAGTGGCATTATTGTTTCTTTTTGACAACTTGTTGACCTCAACAAGTTGTTCATCTATATTAAACCCAGAATTTTTACAAGCATCTTTTGATTTATTTAAAACCTTTAAGAAATTTCTCCAGTCTTTATATTCTAGAACTTTTGAAAGTTCCTAGCATACCAATATTCATTCCCATATTCATCTACATGTTTAATATTTTCAAAAATACTATTAGTATATTTATCTCTAATTTTCTTCATTACTACCTCCTTATTTAATGCTTCATTTATAAAATTATTAAAGTCTTATTTATATAATTTATTTACAATTTTTTAAAAATTATCACAGTATAATCAATTTGTTATTCTCCTTTAATTTTTTAAATTAGTAATAAGATTATATCCCAATGACAATTTGGCAACAGGTTGCTGCCATTTTTGCATCAAATGTAAACTTATATATTTCTAAAACATTCAAAAATTTTAACAGTCTAAAAACGAATTTATTTTTCCCATCTTTACTAAATTAATTATAACATATTTATAACCATTTGCATAGAAAAACTTGCTTAAAAAAAAGCAAGTTTAAGTTAATATTTTTTACAATAAACGAACCAATTCTTTTTCTAATTAGCATCCCAAAGACTTATAAACTTAATCTACCTGCTGATAGCATAAAAAGCATACATATTATAATAACTACATAAGGTATAATCATTAAAAATAAATCTTTCACCCTCTACATCTTTAATCAGTTATAACTATATCTACTTTGATATCTAACTCTTCTCCAAAATTTTCATTTATTAAACACTCTTTATAACAAACACCTATTTTATAAACTTTATTATCTAAATAAAACCTATCATAAAAACCCTTTCCATATCCTATTCTATCATTATACTTAGAAAAACATATACCAGGTGTTATACTTACTGCATTTTCAAAACTCTTTACTTCATTATTAGTAATTGGTTCATATACACCAAAGTTTCCTTTTTCTAATTCATCCATACTTTTTATTATATAAAACTTAATTTGATTTCCTACTACTTTAGGTACAGCTATACATTTCTTACCTAGAAAATACTTAATTAAATTAATAGTATCCACTTCTTCTTTTAAAGAAACATAAATTAGTATTAATTTACTTTCTATTACCTTTTCATTACTAATAATCTTATCAAATATTAACTTATCTTTAAAAGCTTTATCAGTAATATTTTTTCTAATTAATTTATATTTACTTCTTAACTCTTCTTTCATAACTTCTTTATCTTAATACCAACTACTCCACACTTTTTTTCTTCTTCTATAGAATAGTACTCTAGCATATCTTTATAACTAGCTTTATCTTCTTTATTATATCCCATCTCTTCTTTAGAAAAAGACTTATAAAGTTCTTCAAAACTATTAAAATAATAAAGGTTCTTAATAATAACTTCCATTTTTTCTAAAGTACTTAAATTAGTAAAAACTATAGTATCACTTACTTTAAGTAGTCTTCTCTTTTCATCATTAAGCCTAAGTTCTATAGTCTTACTTCCATCTTTTATCTTATTAAAAGGATCATTTTGTAATTTCATTTCATATTTCATTAATTATCTCCACCACATTCTTACTAACATCAATATATTTAATATTAAGTTTATCACACATTCCTTTTTCTTTTTTACTTAAAAGAATTAATTTATCAAATATATCAAGTAATTCTATATCACTTTTGTTATAAGTCCAGTCATCCTTAGTTTCATAATTTCTTATATCTTTTAGTTTACTTTCCTTATCTATATTAGGATATCCTAAATAATAAATATCCCACTTATTTCTGTCTAAATATTTATTAATATCTTCTGGTAAAATATGTGCACTGTCGATTATAAATTTCTCGTTAGTAGTATCAATTATTTCTATAACTCTTGATAAAAACAAACTTAAATTCTTACTAGAAGTTTCACTTACTACTACGTTACTTGTAATATTATTCATAGGGAAATTTCTTTTAAAACTAGAAGCAAAATAATCAAGTGGAATATGGTTATAAATATCTTTTTTTAACTTCTTACTTAAAGTACTCTTACCAGATTTACTAACGCCACCTATAAAAATATTCTTCATATTAATTCCATTCAAAAAGAGGATTATCCTTATCTACATGCCCACTTACTACTTCTAAACCTTCACCTTTTAAGAAGTTAATTAACTCTTCTTTTAAAGCTTCCACTTTATCTTTGTTAGAAGTAAAACCATCTATTGGTATAAATAAATATTTACTATTTTCTGTAAGTTTACTCTTTTCCCCTTGTCTCCAAGTCCATCTTCTTGTCTTAACTTCACTTCCTGATGCATAAACAAATTCTTCGGCATCTGGGCTTTCAACTTCTTCACTTCCAAAAGGTACAAAGGTGTCTCCTTCTTTAGCTTTTCTAATTTCAATATCCCCTTTAAAATTATCTACATCATGCGCACCTATTGGTAAAATATATTTTAAACTTAAACTATTACATAAATCAACAATACTGTTAATTCTAGGGATTTCATGACCTTTACTAATTCTAGTCATTAATGCTTCAATTGAACACATATATTTATTTGGATTAATTCCTAACTTTAAAAATGCATCTCTATAAGGAATAATTAAATCATTTTCTTTTACTTTAATTCCTAAAAATTTACTTTTACAGTCTTCTAAATTCTTATTAAATTCTCTATCAATATAATCATAACTCTTAGTATTGTCAAAATCTTTAACAACTACTACCCCAAAATAAGCATCACTTACTTTATCAAAAAAATCTTTACTAACTATAAATTTCATATTTACGCAACCTTTCCAAATCTTTTAAACGGAAATAAAACTAAATCAACCTTACCCTTTATATTTTTAATATTAACTGGCCCTATCATCCTAGAATCTTTACTTACATTTCGGTTATCCCCTAAAACTATGTATTCGTTTTCTCCTGCAGTTAACTCAAAGTCATGAGTATAATCAAACTTAATAGGAGTACTAACTTCTTTATCATTTATATATAGCTTATTATTTTCATATTTTACTTTCTCAAAAGGTAGCCCTATTACTCTTTTAATAAGAGTAGTATCCTCATACTTTATAACAACTATATCATACCTATTAATACCTTTTTTTAAGCCTATTTTATTAACAAGTACTAAATCTTTGTCAAATAAAGTATCCTCCATACTAGAACCATTTACTAATCCTGGTGTAATAATAAAACTCCTAATTAAAACCACTATAACTATAATAACAATATAAGGTATAAATTCTTTTAATTTCTTAGTCATATATCCCTCCAGATTTATAGTTTAAGTATAATCAAACTTTATGCTTAAGTCAAGATAAAATCTAATAAAAAAAACTAGAATTAACTAGTTTCTTTCTTTAATTTTAAAACTTCCTTTAATGTTCTTTAAGAAGTTAAGTTTAGCTCTTCTAACTTTACCTTTTTTAACAACAGTTATCTTTTCAATTAAAGGACTGTTAACAGGGAATACTCTGTTAATACCAACATTACCTGATTTTTTTCTTACTGTAAATGTTTCACTAACACTACCACCTTTTCTAGCAGTAACTACTCCTTCGTAAGCTTGAATTCTTTCTCTTTTACCTTCTCTAATCTTAACGTCTACTCTAACAGTATCTCCTACACGAAATTCTGGAACATTAGGATTAATTTGTTTCTTATTAATCTTATCGATTAAATTCATTACTATCTTCCTTTCTTTTTGCTTTATTTAATCATAATATATAATCAGCGGATTAAGCATATATAATATACTACAAATTTCCTTATTTTGCAAGTATTTTCTCTATTTCTTCTTTAACTACTAAAGAGTTATCTTCTAGTCCAAATAAAACTTTCTCATAGTTAGATAAAAAACTAAAATCTAATTCATTTTTTAACTCTTCCATATTAATTAATCTTAAAAATCTATTTAAAGGGTTAATTATTTCTTTTTCATGATAATAATAATTATTCATTATTTTTTTACAAATAAATTCTTTTAAATTATTAAAATTATCAAAGCATTCTTTACCTAAAATATTATAAAGAGTTAATATAAAATCATAACTCATACCATCTGCATGTACTTCCATGGGGAAAATATCATGATTTTTTAAATACATTTTATTACCAATATTTCTTTTTACTAAATTAGAAAATAAATTAAAACTATAACTATCAAGTACTTTAGTAAAAGAGTTACTTACCCTATCGCCTTCTTTAATACTATAGCTAAGAATACAAAGTTTTCTTAAAACTTCACTACTCATAGCTTCCTGATAAGCATGTGCTAGTTCATGAATAATAGTAAATAAATAATAAATATTTTTAACTAAAGTATTATCTTCATACTTTACAAGCATTTCCTTTCTAGAGTGGTAAGAATTATTTAAACATCTTCTATAGAAAATAATAGTCCCTTCAGTATACTCTCCATAAAAAGGTAACCTCTTATCACTTACGCTTATACTTTTTAAATATCTAAAATTCTCTTCTCTTTTCAAAGTAATAAATAACTTTTCTATAAACTTATCACTTAAAAAACTCATAGTAGTTATATTATTAAGAAACAAGTCTAAACATTCACCATTAATCATCTATGCACCTTTAAGGTTAACTTTTTATTAATTTTATTTTTAGTAACCTTATTAATAATATCACTATCATTTTCTATACCAATTAAAACTCTTTCTTCTTCACTCATATTATTAAACTTTTCTTTATTAAATTCCTTTCCGATAGATAAATAAAATATCTCAATAGGACTATATATTTTATTATCAAATAAAACATAATCTTTAAATAATATTTCATATACAAAATCACTGAAATTACTAAAATAATATTTAAAATAAATATCAAGTTCATCATATAAAGATAAAATAAAATTAATACTTTCAAAGTTAGCTATTCTTTCAGTAGGAAAATAATCATGATACCTTTTATATAATAAATTACCTTTTATACTAGTAGGAAATATATTATAAATACTAGGATAATATGACTTAACTAAACCTTTTCTAGCTTCATAACTAAGCACTATTAAATCTTTATAATTCTTACTTAAAAGTAATCTTTTTTGAAATATATGATCTACTTCATGTAAAATTATAAATAATTTAATAATGTTTCTAGTAAATATATTATTACTAGCACTAGGATATTTCTTAAGTACTTCATTAATAAGAGAATTAATAGTTTTTTCATATAAATAAATATCTTTACCTATTTGAAAACTTATATTCTTTTTATCATTATCTACAAATATTCTTTTTAAATACCTATTAGTTTCTTTATTATAACTTACTAAAACTTTTCTAAGTTCATCTAAAAACTCTATATCTAAAAAATCAACATTACAAATATTATCTATAATATAATTTCTAACATCTTGATTAAACATACAATCCTCCTGAAGTAGAAATTATTTTACCACTTATTAAATACTTATGTCAAATAGTTATTAAATAACAAATAATTGCATAAATATTACTATGATAAAGAAATTAATATTATTGTTTAAAAAGTTTTTATTTTTTACTACTAGTTATAGCATAAATGTATTTCCAGAACCATTAAGTAAAGAAGATGAAGAAAGATACCTTTATTTATGTGTTAATGGGGATAAAAATGCAAGAGGCATACTAATAGAACATAACTTAAGATTAGTTGCGCATATAGTTAAAAAATATGAGTCATTTGATGAAAATCCTGATGATTTAATTAGTATTGGAACGATTGGGTTAATAAAAGGAATAGACACATATAACCCTAGTAAGCCTGTAAAACTTATAACTTATGCCGCTAAGTGTGTGGAAAATGAGATTTTAATGTATATTAGACAGAATAAAAGAAATTTAAACAATTTAAGTTTAAACGAAAGTATTGGTTATGATAAAGATGGTAATGAAATTACACTAGGTGAAGTATTAAAAGATGAGTACATTGATGAAGCAGAAGTAATAGATTTAAAAGATAATATAAGTTTATTAAAGAAATACTTTAATGTATTAACTAAAAGAGAAAAGGAAATTATTATAAGAAGATATGGACTACTTGATAAAGAAGAAGAAACTCAAAAAGAAATAGCAAAAGATTTAAAAATAAGTAGAAGTTATGTTAGTAGAATAGAAAAAAGAGCATTAGTAAAATTATATAGAGAATTTATTAAAAACAAAAATATATAAGTTAGAGTTTAACTCTTTCACTTATATATTTTTCTTTTATTAAACTTTTACCATTTTTATCAAGTAAACTAGAATAATTACTTTCAAAATATAAAAGTATATCTCTTATTCTTTTTATATTTTTTAAAGTTATTCCATTTATATTTTCATTATATAACTCCAAAGTAATTAAATCATAAAGTTCAGGATCAACCTTTTCAATTAAATGAATATAATCATGAGATGTACTTTGTTTAAGTATAGCCCCATTATATGGTTTATAATCTCCATCTAATCTAGAAGGTACTAGTAAATGATGAAAACTAAGTTCTTTAGTATTTATAAAATAATAACCAGCAAAATCGTATTTAAGTTTTTTTATTTTATAAGTTTTAACCATCTGTCTAACAACTTTATTCATATTTAACCACCTGATGGTTAAATATTATAAAATAGTAATGTTTATTTGTAAAGAAAAATGTGAAACAAAATTTAACGTATTTATTAAAAAATGTTTCACATAGAAAAATAGAGAAAATTATTTTTTCTCTATTTTAATAACAAATGTATTTCCTTCTTCATCAGTGTAAGTATTTTCTTCACTATTTAAGCCAGTAACTATAGTAGCTAAAAGTTCACTTTCAATTACATCTTTATAAGCAAATACTACATTATCTTGAAGTTCTTTACTAGTAACAAATTCTATATTTATTCTATCACTTATATCTAGTCCTATATTTTTTCTTAGTACTTGACATTGTCTTATTAAATCTCTTAAAGTTCCTTCGTTTTTAAGTTCTGGTGTTAAAGTTGTGTCTAATATTACATAGTTAACTCCATCACTTGTTACATCATATCCTTCTTTAGCAGAAACTCTTATATCAAGCATATCTTTATTTAAGTTATAAGTTACTCCATCAAATGTAACTGTTTTACTTTCAATATTATTAATATCTTCACTAGTAAATTCACTTACTATTTTACTAAATTCTCCAATATTCTTTCCAAATAATTTACCAACTTCTTTAAAGTTAGGTTTAACTAAATATGATAAATAACTACTTGTTTCATTAGTATAAGATACTTCTTTTACATTTAACTCTTCTTTAATTAAATCAGTTAAATCTCCAATTACACTTTCATACTTCTTATCAAGTAGAACTTTTGATAAAGGTTGTCTTATCTTAGCGCCTGCTTCTTCTCTAGCATTTCTTCCAAGACTTACTACATCCCTTACTAGATCCATTCTCTCTTCTACTTTTTCATTTATTAGTGCTTCATTACATTTAGGGAAATCACTTAAATGAACACTTTCTTCTCCAGTTAAGTTAGTATATATTTCTTCAACTAAGAATGGACTTACTGGCGCTAAAAGTTTAGATAAAGTTACAAGTACTTCATATGTTACCCTATAAACAGTCTTTTTACTATCATCAAGTTCACCTTTCCAAAATCTTCTTCTATTTCTTCTAATATACCAGTTAGATAAATCTTCACTCACAAAGTTAACTAAAGGTTTAACAACTTTATTTAAATCATATTCTTCATAAGCTTCTGTTACTTCTTTAACAAGTTTATTTAATTTAGAAAGCATCCATTCATCTATTAATTCATAACTTGTACTATTAATAAAATCTTTTGTTTCTAATTTATCTGCATTAGCATACATACTAAAGAAATTATAAGTATTTTTAAGAGTACTAAAGAATTTACTATTTACTTCTTTTACACCCTCAACATCAAACTTAAGTGGTGTCCATACAGGACTTGCATATAACATATAAAATCTTACTGCATCAGCACCATACTGCTTTATAATCTCTTCTGGATTTATAATATTGCCAGTACTTTTACTCATTTTCTTACCTTTTGCATCAAGCATCATGTCATTAACTACAACATTTTTAAATGAGCTTACTCCACTTACTAAAGTAGATATACAAATAAGTGAGTTAAACCATCCACGTGTTTGATCTACTCCTTCAGCAATAAAGTCTGCTGGGAATTGACTTTCAAATAATTCTTTATTTTCAAATGGATAATGGAACTGTGCATATGGCATTGCGCCTGAGTCAAACCATACATCCATAACATCAGTTACTCTTGACATAATTTTGCCACATTCTGGACACTTAATATGTAAAGTATCTATATAAGGTCTATGAAGTTCCATCTCAAACACATTGGTACTTTCAACTATCTTATTTTGTAGTTCTTCTCTACTTCCAATACACTCAATATGACCGCATTCACATGTCCATAAAGGCATTGGACAACCCCAATATCTATTTCTTGAAATTCCCCAGTCTATCATATTTTCTAGCCAGTTATGAAATCTCTTTTCTCCAACAAACTCAGGATACCAATTAACATTTTTATTAGCTTCAAGTATTTTATCTTTATACTTAGTTGTTTCAATATACCAAGCTGGTTTTGAATAATAAATAAGAGGACTCTTACACCTCCAACAATGTGGATATTCATGTGTCATTTTAATTTTCTTAAATAATTTATCATTTTCTTTTAAATATTTTATTATTTCTAGTTCAAGTTCAGGATCAGTTACCACTCTTCCTTCCCAAGGACCAACTGTATATGTTCCATCCTTTGCTACACTTTGTACAAATGCAATACCATTTTCTCTGCATACACGTGAGTCATCTTCTCCATAAGCTGGTGCAATATGAACTATACCTGTACCATCAGCATCTGTTACATAATTATCAGCAACTACTACAAATGATTTACCATCTACCTTAGCAAATGGAAGAAGTTGTTCATATTTAAGACCTACCATATCAGTTCCCTTAAACTTATCTAGTACTTTAAATTCATCCCCTAATACTTTGTTTGCTAAACTTTCACATACAATAAATTTATAACCCATACTTTCTACTTTTAAATATGTTAAATCAGGATTAACACACGCGGCTACATTATCTATAAGTGTCCAAGGTGTTGTAGTCCATACAAGCATATACACATCTTCATCTACTAATTTAAAAGGTACTATTACAGTATTAACTGTATCTTCTTGATAACCTAAACTAACTTCGTTTTTAGAAAGTTCTGTACCACATCTATAACAATATGGAAGTACTTTATTACCATGATAAATAAGTCCTTTATCAAAGATATTCTTTATTAACCACCATTCACTTTCAATAAATTCATTAGTGCATGTAATATATGGATTATCACTATCAATTAATTGCCCCATCATATCAGTCATTTTATTTACTTCATCTATGTTAGTAGCAGTTTCATTATTACATTCTTTACAAAAGTTTTCTATTCCAAATGCTTCAATATCAGCTTTAGTTTTAAAACCAAGTTTCTTTTCTACATTAACTTCAATTGGTAAACCATGAGTATCTAGTCCTATCTTTCTAAGAACTCTTTTACCTTGCATAGTTTGATACTTACAAAAAGCATCCTTTATAGTTTTAGCAAATACATGATGTAGTCCAGGTTTCGCATTAGCATATATTGGACCATCATAAAAAACATAGTCCTCTCTTCCTTCTCTATTCTTAATAGTTTTTTCTAGTAAGTTTTCCTTTTTCCACTTATTTACTAAATTACTTTCCAAAGTATTAGTATTTTCTTTAATTTCCTTAAACATATTTTCCCTTCTTTCTTAAAATAAAAAAGGATGGTTAAGGAGTGCTAGGGCACGGTACCATCCTTTTATTTACTTTATTATTTTAACGCTTCTTAAGCGGCTTTAACTTATCCTTAAAGCACATCAAGAGTGATCTATATATGCTATTATTATTAGTTTCCACCAAACACTAACTCTCTATAAACTTTTTACATATATCGTCTCTTTCATTTGTTTTTACAAAGTTATAATACCACAAATAAATAACTTTGTCTATACTTTTTAGTTATAAACTATTTCGTATGGATTTTCTGGAGTTCCGTTTCCTTTAGACCATAAGGCATCTGATTTGATACTAATGGCAGGACGCACGCCTTTCGAAGCGTCCACAAGGAGGTGGTCAAGGTAGCCCGGGAAGTCAGAACCACGAACGATCCAAACGTACGAATGGCCGCCATTCCCGTTATTCCAGTTCATAGGCGACAAAGACCACCAATAATAAGTTCCTGTTATACTCGAACCAGTACTATTTAAATAATACCATACTGATGGATTGTTAGTCCATACTAAACCTCCTGCATAACTAACTTCATCTGCTGTCATTAGTCCTATTGGATATATTAGTTTTACTTCACTATTACTTCCTGAAAATGCATCTTTAATATTTGTACAATTATATGTTGG
>OLHG01001909.1_pt1 | contig 11864 bp, 15 predicted proteins | sample 1605971 | NCBI WGS metagenome assembly OLHG01 (sample SAMN03283289) | human gut metagenome | biome: human-associated habitat; material: feces | host: Homo sapiens | place: Peru | collected 2012 | reverse complement strand
TAATACATATATACAAATTCAACCATTAAATAAACAAATTACTATTGAATAAGCCTTGTTTTTAAAGGAAATTTATTAAATCTACAAAAATCAGTGCTAAAAACATTATAATTTTTTTAAAAGTGTGATATAATGTAGTAGTACTCGAGGAGAAGATTTACGTATGAAAAGATACAAAAGGGATGAAAAATACCTATTAATTATAGATGATATATTAAAAAATGACGAATTTAAAAAGATGGAAGATATAAAACATCATAATACAACTAGATTAAATCATTCATTAAAAGTTTCTTATTTTTCATATAAAGTAGCGAAACTATTAAAATTAGATTATAAGGAAGTTGCTAGAGCAGGCCTTCTTCATGATTTTTATAGTGAAGAGATAAGCAAATGTAGTAAAATTAAAGATAAAGTATTATTATTTTCTACACAACATCCAAATAAAGCTGTGATAAATGCTAAAAACAACTTTGAATTATCAGAAAAAGAAATAAATATAATAGAAACTCATATGTTTCCTATTAGTTATAAAGTTCCTAAGTATGCTGAAAGTTGGATTGTAAGTATTGTTGATAAGGTAACAAGTACTGGTGAATTCTCAGCAAAGTTTGGATACAGAGTAGCCTATATATTTAATCTATATTTAATATTTATATTTAATACATTAAAATAGACTTATTTAAATAAGCCTTTATTTGTCTCCGTAGCTCAGTAGGATAGAGCGGCTCCCTCCTAAGGAGTAGGTCGTTGGTTCGATTCCAATCGGGGACACCATTATGATAGGAAACTCGAACTTTTAAAGTTTTGAGAGTAATAAATTACTAACAGAAATGTTAGTTTTTTTGTTATTTAAGAAAGAAAGTGAGAGTGATTATATGTTAACAATAGAAACTAAAGAATTAGAAATAAGTAAAGACTTATTAAAGAAAGTTGAGACGATATGTAAGTTTGCTTGTGTTAAACCTACTATCACAAATGGAAATATTAAGAATATTAAAGGAACTAATATTGCTTATGTAAAACCACATATCATCAATATTAATAACATTGATTATTTAATATTTGATGAATGTGATGACATATTTATTAATGGTTATGATGAAAAAATAAAGTTTAAAGACTTTGAAACCTACATTAAAAGCCATTTTTAAGCCACATATTTGACATTTTTTAGAATTGTGATAGAATAATCAGCCAAGAAGACTTATGTCTATTTAGGGGGTTAAATAGTATGAGATTCAAGTTTAAAAGTAAACATTATTCTAGATTAGATTTTAAAAGGTGTCAGCAGTATTAGTCACTATAATACTTTTGACACCTTTTTTGTTAGGAAAAGGAGTTGATGATTTATGAATGATGAAAAGAAAATTGCAGGTATTTATAAAAGAGTTTCAACATTAGACCAAAAACGAGAAGGTTTTAGTCTAGGAGAACAAGAAGAAAAATTAAAAGAATTTTGCAAATTTAAAGGTTATGAAATTTATAAAGTATATGCTGATGAAGGTATAAGTGCTAAAAACGATAAAAGACCAGCATATCAAGAAATGATGAGAGATGTTAAAGATAAAAAGATTAATGTAATTGTTGCTTTTAAACTAGATAGATTAACAAGAAGTGTTTATGATATTGAAAAACTTATGAAGTTTGTTAATGATAACGATTGTGATATTGATTGTATGGCTGATGAATCTAATACTACTACTTCAAATGGAAGAATGGTTATGAGAATAATGACTAGTGTTTCCCAAAATGAAATTGAAAAATGTTCAGAGAGAACTAAATTTGGTATGGTAGGTGCTATAAAAGCAGGTCATATTCCCAACAAGTGTCCTTTAGGTTTTAAAAGAAATAATAAGAAGTTAGTACCTGATCCACTTACTAAAGATATAGTAATAAGAGTATTCGATTTATATTTAGAGGGTAAAAGTTATCAAACTATTGCTAATATCTACAATGAAGAAAAAGTATTAGGTAAAACTAATTGGAGAGATTCAACAATAAATCATATTATTACAAATGAACTTTATAAAGGTGATTATTTGCATGGTAAAAGAACAAAGAAACCTACTTATTATGAAAATGTTGTTGAGCCAATTGTATCAAAACAAAAATGGGAAGATTGCCAATATCAAAAACAAAGAAATGCAAGACACTATGAAAGAACAGCAACATACCTTTTTACTAATAAACTTAAATGTTCTAAATGTGGTAAATTTCTAGGTGGTTGTGCTACTACTAAAAAGAATGGAACTAAATACTATTATTATAAATGTGAGAAATGTAAAACTTATTTTAGTGAAGCAGATATTGAAGAAAGATTAAAAGGTTTCTTAATTGAATTAAATAAACAAGATGAGTTAATAAATAATTACTATACACCATTTATTAAATCTAAATTAGATAGTAAACAAATTGATTATGAAAAAGATATTAAAGAACTAGATAAACAATTAGATAGAATTAAAACTGCATATATAAAAGGTATTTTAAAAATTGAAGATTTTGAAAATGAGATTAACCAAATAGAGTTTAATAAAAATGAAATAAATAAAAAATGGCAAGAGCAAAAAAAATATGAGAATTTAAGTTTCACGGTTGATGACCTACTAATTTTACAAGATAAACAACAAATAGATGATTTTGTTAAACCTGAATTATTGTTTATAAATATAAATAAATGGTTAGAAACACCAAGAGATAAAAAACAAAAATTATTTGCTAAATATATCGATTTTATCGAATTAGAAAAGAATGATAAAGAAATAGATATTACAAATGGTCATTTTAGAGAATCATTTTTAATGGATATGATAAATAATCATAAAGAATTTGGAACACCTTATAATTTTAATCTATTTGAAGATGATTATGGTTATCCACTTCGTATGAATTGGGAAGCGAAAACAAATGAAAATGCTAAAAAATATTTTGATAAACTATGCACTACTCTAGGAAGTGATTATAAATTAAATTATTATGAAGTAGATACTGATGATGAATTAAGAGATATAACATTTTCTAGCACTTGTGAAATAGAAAAGATAATAAGACTTATAGCTTTAGAAAGAGATAAATTTGATAAAAGTAAAAACTTAAAATTAGGTATTATAACAATAGACTTAACTAATGTAATTGCACCTAATGGAAAACAAGTTTATAAAGGCTATTTTGAAAAAGTTAGAAAGGTTTTAAAAGATAATGAGTTATGCAATATTTAGAAGTGAATCGATAAATACGATTAAAGATTTAGGACAAATTGGCGCTCATAATAAAAGAGATAAAAAAGCATATAAGTCTAACCCTGATATTGATATTACAAAAACTAAAAATAATATTGATATTGTTCCACTTTCTGATAAATATACCAAAGGTTATTATGAATTAGTTAAAGATTATAAAAAAGAATATGAAGAAAAGCAATTAACTACGAGAGAAGACCGAAGAAAATCATTTGATAAAATGTTAGATGATTCAAATAGTGTTGTTGCTGATGAACTATTATTTACTAGTGATAATGACTTCTTTAAAGGAATGAGCAAAAAAGATATTAAAAAATGGGCTGATACTTGTATGGATTTTGTTTATGAAGATTTAGGTTATACCAAAGAACAAGTTTTACATGCAACAGTCCACATGGATGAAACAACACCACACTTGCATTGTGTAGTTGTTCCTTTAATTAAAAAGTTCGATAAAAGAACTAATACTCTTAAATACACCATTTCTAAAAAGCATTATATGAAGTCTGGTGCTTATATCAGTGAACTTCAAGATAAATATTGGCAAAGAATGAATGATAAAGGTTTTAAACTAGAACGAGGTATTAAAAATAGTGATAATGAACATATCTCTATTAAAGAATTTAAAAAGATAACAAGAAAACTAGATAATCGTATGGAAAAGCAAAATTATCTTATGACTAGAGATTATGAAATACTAGAAGAAAAATTAAAAACTTCTAAACCTACAATTACAGGTAAAGAAGTTAAAATTGATAAAGAAACTTATGATACACTACAAGATTTTATGAATACTTCAAAACGAGTTATTAAAGATATGCCTAGTAATCAAGCATTATTTAAAGAACTTGAAGATTATACCCAAAACTATCGTGAAATAGAACGACAAAAACATAATGTAGAAGTTGAAGTTAGAAAATTAGAAATAAAAAATGAAGAATTACAAAAAGAAAATAGAAAACTTCATAATTTCTTAAATGTAATGCTCCAAACTTTAAAAAAGTTTTTCAATAAATTACTTCATATAGGAACTGAAAAAGATAAAGATGATGTAGTTAAAGAAATAACTGCCTATCATAGTTTAGATTATTATAACGATAGAGATTTACACGATATAGCAGATGGTACACCTAGAGAAGAAAAAATAAATGATTATATCTATGAACAAAACTATGGAACTGATAAAGATTATGAAGACTATGATATAGACATTTAAAAAGACGAGCAATGCTCGTCCAGCAAGACTCTATTTCCAATAGAGTAACACACTTCCCATTTGACAGAGTCAAAAGGATGTGTGCCAAAGGTGATCCTTTGGAAACCCTAAAACATAATTAAGCAAGAACTAATCGTTCAAGCAATAATTATGTTTTTTTAAATTGCAATAAATTGCAATTATATATTTTCAAAACTTCGTAATGAAAATATATTTATAAAAGTCTATCGCCACTTACAAAATTACTTCGTAATTTCATAACGTGCCACGACTTTTATCTATGCATTCCTTGACGTTGATTTTGGTATAATTTTATCCATTCACCATATAATTCATCAATAGCAATTTGTCTTTTTGCTTTTTGATAAATACCTTGAACATTCATGCTTTCACATGCTTCAACTATTTCTTTAGCAGAAACACCACCATATCTAGAATCCTCTAAATATCTACCAACAATTTCTTGACCTTCATCAAGTCTTTTTCTCATTTCTTCACTATCACCAAGTGTAGATAAAACTTTTTGTTTAAATTCTTCAGAATATTGCATAAATTAACCTCCATTTCATTCTAATTATAGCATACTTTTTAGACATTTTATTATTTTTTGCATTTTTTTATAACATTTTATCAAAAATGTAGTATACTTGTATTAGTTAGTAAGTTATTACTACCTATTAATTGTTTGTAAGAAAAGTTATTCGACTTCTTCTTCACAGGCACCATTGACGAATCTGTTCGAACTATTCGAACTTTTATATATGAATCAATCAGAAATGATTGATTTTTTTAGTTGTTAAAAAAATCATAGAAAGGATTTGTCTATGGTAAATATTATTAAAGAAGAAATTGAAATTGAAGAATCTTTAGAATCGAGGTTAAGAGTTATATGTGATTTTTGTAATATTACTCCAACAATAATAAATGGTAGTATTAGAAGAATTGATAAAACTAATTTAACTTATATTGAACCACATAGAATATATATTAAAAACAATTTATATCTAGCATTTAATTATTCTAGTGATATATATGTTAATAATTTAGGTAAAAAAATTAAACTATCAGAACTTGAAGATTATATAAAACAAACATAGGTCTTGACTTTTAAAATAAAAACTATTATTATAACTATTATTATAAATAACCAATAAATGACAAGCAGTATCCGTCTTTTATTAGAAAGCGGGTACATCTATGGTCAAATACACAATTCATTTAAATAAAATTAATAATAGAAATATAAGAGGAGTCAAGAGTATTACTTGTTAATGCTTTTGTCTCCTCTTTTTTCGTAGAAAAAGGAGTGATAAAGTTATGAATGAAGAAAAGAAAATCGCAGGACTTTATATTCGTGTAAGTACCGAAGATCAAGCAAGAGAAGGATTTAGTTTACCAGAACAAGAAAAGCGTTTAAGGACTATGTGTGAGTTTAAAGGATACGAAGTATACAATGTATATGAAGAACGTGGAATAAGCGCTAAAACAGGTAATTATAGACCTAAATTTGAAAGAATTAAAGAAGCATATATTAACGAAGTATTTACTTTAAAACAAATAATGACTATAAAACTATTCAAGATTTATCAGTATCATTAAAAGATATATCTAATGAACTATCAGAAAGTAAAGATACAATAAAGATATTACAAGAATCAAATGATGCTTTAGAATTAAGAAATATAAAATTAAAAGAAATATTTGAAATATTTAAGAATAAACTAGAAAGACTATATCATTTCTTTGTTGATAAAATGTGGGAAGATAAAGAAAAACGAGATAAATATTATCCAGTTGCTTATGAATTATATGGTAAAAATATTCTAGATGAAGAACAAATAAGAGGCATATTAGGAACTAAACAAAGATCTGCTGAAATGGATAATGAATCTAAATCAAGATATGATGATATGGAATTGTAATGTAAAGCAATTGTTAAAACTGATAAATTTTTACAGTAAAGATGTTATAATATATTTATATAGGATATGCTGAGTGTCTTTTAGATAATTATCTTAAATAAAAAGGAGTATAAATATGTATAACGAATCAATTAATACAAATAATAAAATAATTTCTACAGATTTAATTTTAAATATATTTGGTAGAATGAATGAATTAATAAAATCATACACATCAAAAGCAAATAAAGAAGAACAAACTTATAATAGTTTATCTTTTGAAAATCAATTAAATATGAAAAGAGAATTTAGTAATTTTATATCAGATTTTTCTTTTACAGTTGATTTTTATGATTCTACTAATATAACAATTAATAATTATGAGAGTTTTATGGGAATATTTAATTCAAGACTTCATGAAATTAGAAGCATTATTAGTAATTTTAGTATTAGTTATTTTGATGTTAATAATAAAAGTTGTTCAAATTCAATTAGTTTAATGATTTATGAAAATAGTTTTGACATACGAGTTGCTATTGATACTTCAAATTCTGAGATGTCTGACTTATTTAATTTTATAAAATCATCTAAATATAAAGCAGACAAACATAGTTATATTAATAGTAGCAAAGTAATTATAGGTAAAAATATTGATAATTTAATTAATAGAAATAAAATTAAAGATTTATATTATGATAAAAAGAAATATATAAAATTTGAATTGATAGCAATTGCTGTTATAGCATTAATTCTATTACCAATTCAAGTTATTAGATAAGGGGTGGTAATAATGAGCGAACAATTATTAGAGAAAATAAATGAATTTTTGAAAAACTCTTCAAGTCTAAACTTTTTGGATCTCAATATATTTGATATGATTAATGAACATAAAGAATTAATTAAAATATCTTTTGGAGATTATTATTTAGAATATATTAGTAATTTACCTAAATTAGATTTTGAAACTGCAGTGAAAATATCCAGAGAAGTATATCAAATGTATGGAAAGGAAACCGAATTCGATAGCATTTTAGAAAGATTAGTTTCGGGTTACTATATAGATACTGGTTCTTTGGATAAAAATGATAATAATTGTGTTTTAAATGCAACAGAAAGTAGAATATTATTATCTGGAACTTATTATGATGTAATAATGTTGTGTCATGAAATAGGTCATAAATTAAAATTTGATAATTCTGTAAATGAATATGATTCAGTAATGGATAGTTTTTTATTTGAAACGCCATCAATTATGTTAGAATTATCCGCAAATGACTACTTAAGAGATTTTTATAATGTTGACTTGAAAGCAGATGAATTAAGAAAAGCACATATTTTAAGTTCAACAAGAGAAAATAATATAGATACATTTATTTTTGATTCTATAATAAATTTAAAAAAATATGAAAAGTTAGATGCTTCAAATTTATATAATGTATTATTGCAGAATGAAAGTGTAATTAATTATCTTAATGGTCCTAATACTTCAATCGAAAGTAGTGTTAGTGAGGGATTAGAATCATATTCTTATGATGTTGGATATATATTAGGCAATTATGCTAATTCCTGTGATAATAAGTCTGAATTATTAAATTGGATTTTACAAATAAAAAGTAATGGATTAAAAAAACCATTTACGATTGACGAAAATATAATTGCTGATACACTAGAAAATCACAGATTCATGAATAAATAATTAAAAGATAGATGGAGATGAATTATGAATATAAATGAAAAAAAGAAAAATTTGATTCAGCTATATTTCGTGCATATACTGATTTAGTTGATAATATTCTTGGATATCATGACTTTGATGGAAAATTAAAAATACAAAGTATTACTTCACTAGATTTATACACTTGAGATGATAATTCTGATGAAAGAATTAGTTTTAACCGTGAAGTTATAACATCTGGTAAATTAAAATATAATACTCTAGAAGAAGCAAAAAATTCAATAAAAATGTTTAAAACTTTTTGCGACAATTACTTGCTAAAATTCGAAAAAAACATTGGGATACCATTTGGTGGCAGTGAAATACACTCAATGATGTTAATGGTATCTAAAGAAAGATTTATTATTGATAACATGTTATATCCATATAACGAAGCAAAGTATAATAAAATTTTAGATATAATAAATTTTAATGAAAATTTATTAAGAGAAACAATGAGTATGCAAACTGAGGAATATATGTCTAAACATATTTCTTATGATAACACTAGTAAGATTCTATATGTAGATAATAATATTAATTATAAAATTAATTGTTATACTGGTGATTTATCTGACGAGGAAATTAATGTTAAAATAATTAAACCTATTGAAAAAAATATTAGAGAACCACTTCCTGAAGAACTATCAAAATTAAATTCAGAATCAAATAATATTATATTTAAAAAAGTATACGAATACAATCATGATGATTAATACTATTTTGTATTTTTTTCTTTTTATATTGACAAGTGTATAAAATACACATATAATGTAATTAGGATGTGATAGATATGGAAATAAAAAATCCTTTATATAGTAATCAAGGCATTCATGTTATTTGCTCTATATTTACTGTAGATAAAGGAATTACAAAAGTTTTGTTAATTAAAAGGAAAAACAACCCGTTTAATGGTATGTGGGCGCTAACTGGTGGAGCTCTTTATAATAATGAAGACTTAATTGATGGAATGAAAAGGGAAATACAAGAAAAAACAGGTATAACAGATATTGATTTATACTTATCAAATGTATTTGGTAAAGTTGATAGAAGTCCAGTCATGAGAATGGTTGCGATTACATATATTGGAATTATAGATAATAAAAGAGTAAGTATTTTGAATGAAACATTAAAAACTTCAAATGCCGATTGGTTTAGTATCGAAAGTATTCCAGAACTAGCATATGATCATAATGAAATATTAGATAAAGCAATTGAAACTTTAAGAGACATAATAACATGTACCGATATATTAAAATCTTTATTTCCAGATGGATTTGTTATTCCCGAAATACAGAAAGTTTATGAAACAATATTAGATAAAAAATATGATAGGAGAAATTTTAGAAAAAAATTACTTAATACGGGATTACTTATAGATACAAGCAAAGAAAAGATATTTGATGGAACTAAACCAGCTAAGGTATATAAATTTAAAAATATAAAAAGAAATGAAAATGTATTTTAAGTACATTTTTAAAATAAATATAGATGTGTAAAAAATACGCAAGAAAGGATTATAATATGAAAGAAAATGAAAGACTAAACGCTTTAGAAAAAATTAAGGAACTAGAATTTAAAAGAAAGGAATATCAGGATTTAAAATGTGAATATGAAATGTTAATTAGAGATCCTAAGGTTGAAAGGGCGATTTCTTTAAGGTACCGCATTTATTTATTACAATATAATGTTTATCTTAACGATATAGAGGGAGAAAATATCAATGATTTCGCATTCAATAATTCAATAGATTATAATGAATGTAATCATGATATTTGGATTTATTCCGGAAGTTATTCTAATTGCAGAAACAACTTTGATTATTTAAAATCTCCTAAAAATATACCCAATGAACAAAATGAAGAATTTCTTTACAATGTCTATGTTTGCTTAGATTGCAATAAAAGATTAGAAGTAAAAGATTACAAAAAGTTTGAAAGTGAACATCTAGTATTAAAAAATTATCAATTTACTGATGTTGAAAAAATAAGAAAAATCTATTTTAAAATGCTTAGAACTTTAGACTGTAAATCTGTATCGAAAAAATTAATAAAAGACTTTAGAAATGGAATGATATTATGAAAGAAAATGATAGATTAGAAATTATAAATAAAATTAAAGAATTGAAGGATAAAAGAAAGGAATTTATTGACTATAAAAGAGAACTTTGTTTACTATTATCGGATCCAAAGGTTAAAAGATATATTGAACTAACAGAATGTATTAATTCTAGAAAAGATTTAGTTTACAATAAAGTTAATGGAGATGAAATTATATATAGTCTTGCATTCAGTACTTATGCTCGTGAAAATAAGTGTACACATGATATATGGATATATGCTGGTAGTTATTATGATTCTAGTAATAGCTATGAATTATCTTCTTATGTAGTGCCAAATGAACAAGACAGAAGATTTGAATATAACATTTATGCTTGTTTAGATTGTGATAAAAGAATAGAGGTAAAAGATTATAGAAAATTTGAAAGTGAGCATTTTGTATTAAAGTCATATAGGTTTATTAATATTCAAAGACTAAGAGAATATTATTACAAATTACTATCAACTAATAAAGTAGAAAATGCTAATAAAAAGTTAATAAAAGAGTTTAAGGAGAGATACTAATGATATATTATTGTGCAAATGGTGAATATGCTTTAAAGTATGAAATTAATTTTAATGAAGATGATCTTAAAAGATTACAAAATGAATGTGTTATAGCTTGTGGGAGAAAAAGATGTGAGAAGACTCATGTGTCAGTATTGTATAAAAGACCTGATGAATTTATTTATGAAATAGATTCTAAAGAAGTAGGGTATAGGGAAGACTTTTACGGAGATGTACCTATTTATGAGAAAACATACATAGAGTATGAAAAACCAAAATTATACTATATTATAAATGGGATAATAAATGGAAATGTAAGTAGTTTAATAAATCTTTATCAAATAGATATAAATAAAGAAGAGTATTCATTTGATAGGGATATATCTATTAAACTAAAAGAACTATCTATGATTGATGATATAGAGGTTGATAAAAAAATTAAAAAATATAGTGAACTTAAAAGTTTGATGGAAGAAAAAGAATATAATAAAAAGCAAATGCCTATTGAAGAATATTATAAAAAAGTTATGGATACAATTACAATTAAATTAACTGGTAAGATAAGTTTAGAAACAGTAAGAAGTGTTGAAGAATTTTTAGGGTATAAATTAAATATAGATGAAAAAGAAGAACTAGTTAAAACTTTAAAGAAAACGAATGAAAGTATATGATATAAACAATTAACATTTGATTTCTATAACAATCTAAAAATACTATGTGAAGTATTAAGTTTACATAAATAATATTAAATTAATTGTAAACTATTGACAAAGTATTAAATTTCTTTTATTTTAGTTATTGAGAGAACTTAAGCATTAAATATATAGTTATCTAAAGGAGAGTTTAATGAAAAATTTAGTAATAGTAGAAAGTCCTAGTAAGAGTAAGACTATTGAAAAATATTTAGGAAAAGATTATAAAGTTACTTCTAGTAAGGGACATATTAGAGATTTAACTACAACTGGTAAATATGGATTAGGAGTAGATTTAGAAAATCATTATAAACCCAGTTATAAGATTATAAGTGGTAAAGGAAAATTAGTAAAAGAACTAAAAAAAGAAATAAGTAATAGTGATTATGTTATACTAGCAACCGACCCAGACCGTGAGGGAGAAGCAATAAGTTGGCATTTAAAGGATGCTTTAGGTATTGATAAAAACTATGGTAGAGTAGTATTTAATGAA
>OLHG01001904.1_pt1 | contig 11905 bp, 8 predicted proteins | sample 1605971 | NCBI WGS metagenome assembly OLHG01 (sample SAMN03283289) | human gut metagenome | biome: human-associated habitat; material: feces | host: Homo sapiens | place: Peru | collected 2012 | reverse complement strand
CTATTTCTGAAACATCTAATTTAATTTGTTCCATAGTATCTCTATTTCTTAATGTTACAGTATTATTATTAATAGTATCTTCATCAATAGTTATACAATATGGTGTACCTATTGCATCTTGTCTACGATATCTTTTACCAATACTACCTGATTCATCATAAGTAGTCATAAACTCTTTACTTAATTTTTCATATATTTCTTGTGCTTTTTCTTTATGATATTTTTTTACTAAAGGTAATACACAAACTTTGTAAGGTGCTAAATAAGGATGTAATTTTAATACTTCTCTATCTTCACCATTTTCTAGTGTTTCTATGTTATATGCATTAAATAAAATAGCAAGAACAGTTCTATCTAACCCATAAGTAGATTCAATGATATATGGGATAAATTTTTCATTTGTTTCAGGATCGAGATATTCTTGAGATACACCACTATATTCTTGATGACGAGTTAAGTCGAAATCAGTTCTATTATGAGTACCATTTATTTCTCCCCAACCAAAAGGAAACTTGTATTCAATATCACACGCTGCTTTTGCATAATGTGCTAATTTTTCGTGATCGTGGAATCTTAAATCTTCTTCTGGAATACCTAAATCCATATAAAACTTTTTACCATAATTTTTAAAATAATCATATAATTCCATATCAGTACCCTTTTTACAGAAAGTTTGATATTCCATTTGTTCGAATTCGATAGTTCTGAAAGTAAAGTTACCTGGAGTTATTTCATTTCTAAATGCTTTACCAATTTGTCCTATACTAAAAGGTAATTTACTACGCATAGTTCTTTGAACGTTTAGGAAATTAACATATTCTCCTTGAGCGTTTTCTGGTCTTAAATATACGACATTTTTATTATCATTTGTAACACCACGATAAGTTTGAAACATCAAATTAAATTCTCTAATATCAGTAAAATTACTTTTACCACATTTAGGGCAAGGAACTTTATTTTCTCTTATATAATTCATCATTTCTTCCTTACTCATTGCATCTCCAATACTACTATTAGAAAAGTCATTAATAAGATTATCTACTCTATGTCTTGTTTTACATTCTTTGCAGTCTGCTAAAGGGTCTGAAAAACTAGATACGTGTCCGCTTGCTTCCCAAACTCTAGGATGCATTAAAATATCTGCATCAACTTCATAAGCATTACTTCTTTCTTGAATAAATCTTTTTCTCCAAGCATCTTTAACATTATTTTTAAGTCTACTACCTAATGGACCATAATCCCAAGTATTAGCAAGTCCTCCATATATTTCACTACCTTGAAATATAAAACCATATTGTTTACAAAAATTAACCATTTTTTCCATATTTGCTTTTTCCATATTTTCCTCCTAAAATAAAAAGAATTCTCTTGTTACATAAGGACGATATTACTACCGCGGTTCCACCTTACTTATTCAAAAGAATCCCTTTAAAAATAATTGCTGTTGAAGTTTCCACCTTCGTCATCGCTTTTTTATATAAATAATTTTATCACATATTTTATGTTTGTCAATCTTTTTTTATTTGATAGTGGTTTTTATTTTTGATACTAATCATTAAATTCATATTCTTCTTTCTATTTTTAAAAGTATTTCATTAGATAAATATATATATTCTTTATTTATACTTAAATAATTGTCTTTTTTTATTAAATAATTATTTTCTAATAACTCTTTAATATCATATACCTCTTCTAGGGATTTATGATATTTATTTTTAAAATCAATTAGATTAATGCCTTTAATTTTTCTTAAACCTAACATTATTTCATTATCCATTTTAGTAAATTCATCTTCATAACAACTGGTATATAGATATTCACCATTTATATATTTAGTATAATTTTTAGTATTAGTAATTCTCTTGTTATTAACATAACTAACACTAGATAGGCCAAATCCATAATAATCATCATTATTCCAATATACTAAATTATGTTTAGAATAATAACCTTCTTTGGCATAATTACTTATTTCATAATGAATATAATTATGTTTTTCTAATTCTTTCTCAATATATTTATACATTTCATATTCAATATCTTCATCAATATAATTAGTATGATTATTATTTAATACTGTATTATTTTCAATTATTAAACTATAACAAGATATATGAGGAATATCTAACTCTAAAAAGTAATCTATATCTTTTTGTACTTTTTCTATATCACTATCTATTCCATATATTAAATCTATGTTTATGTTAGTAATATTATTTTGTTTTAATAAATTTACTACATTATATACTTCTTCTTTAGTATGTTTTCTATTTAAGTATTTTAAATTATCTGAATTAAATGTTTGTACTCCTAGACTTACTCTAGTAATGCTATTAGCACTAAATAATTTTATTTTTTCTAATGTTAAATTCTCTACATTTGCTTCGATAGTAAATTCACAATCATCAGTAAGTTTAAATATTTTTATTATTTCAAATAATTTTTCTAACTCTTTAATATTTAATGATGATGGAGTACCACCACCAATATAGATAGTTTTTACTAATTCATTATTATATCTTTGTTTTATTTCTTTTTCTAAAGAATTTAAATATTTTGATACATTTTCTTTGTTATAATACATTTTAGAGAAATCACAATAACTACATATATTAGTACAAAAAGGAATATGTATATACACACTAATCATAAAATAAATCACCTAGTATATTATATCAAAAAATATATAAAAAAAATAGGTATTACCCTATTTAATATTAATATCACATTGATTTATATTAGCCCATATATCATTAGTTAAATTTAATATTAAGTTAACTATTGTAGGTACAAAGAATATTATTACTGCAATAACTATTCTTTTTATTGTTTTTGCTTGTGTTTTCTTCATTGCATCTTCAGTTGAACCAAATGCTGCTTTTAAGAAATCCGTAGCCACTAAAACTAATAATAGTATTGGTACAAATATTCTTATATATTTTAATGCTTCATTAATATATCCCATTAATTCTTCACTAATTAAATCACAAGGATCTATTGGTGTAGGAACTGGATTATTTGTACATTCATCGTTCAAAAGATAAGTAACCCATTCATTTTGATGGTTATCATACAATGAAGTTGCAAATTGAGATTTAGGAAAATCAGACACTCTAGAAGGGTAAAAATATAAATAACTATTATTCCCTATTCCTCTAGAATTTTTATAAGTAGCATCATATACATTTATTTCGCTTGGACACCCTTCTGATGTATCACTCACTGAAATAAAATTAGCAGTACAAAATAGAGATTTTTCTATGTTGTCTAAACAATTATTAAAACTCTCACCAGTTTTAAGTGAATAAGTTTTTTTACCTCCTGAAGATGTATAATCTATCATTGTATAATTATCATTATAATATAAATAAATCACTTCTGCAAGATCGCCATATTTTATTGGAACAAAAGTCTTATATTCACAAACATTTTCATATGGTACAGTTAATTTATTACAAACTTCACTAGCACTAACTTTATCATTTATAGTAAACATTGAAACAAACAATGTTACAATTAACAAAATCTTCTTCTTCATAGTAATTCACCTAATATTATATTAACATAAATATAGACATTTTACAACAAAAAAGAAAAGAAATTACATCTTTTCTACTTTTAATTTAACCTTATGATCGTTTATATCAAATACATCACTAATACTAGAATCTTTAATGAATTCTAAAGCAAGAGTTTCATTTTTAATGAATTCTAAATTCTTATTTAATGCTTCTTCATATTCATTATCTCCATCATAATATACTTTAATTCTATCAATTACATTAAAATCATTAGTCTTTCTTAATTGTTGTATCTTAGATATTGTTTCTCTTGCAATTCCTTCCATAATTAAGTCATCAGTTAGTTTAGTATCTAGAATTATAAATTCATTATTAATTGTACCAACATTAAATCCTTCTTTTGAACTAATTCTAATATCAACCATATTATTTGTTATTTCATAATCTGTATTATCTATATTCATATTAATAGTTTCATTATTTTGTAATTTACTAATATCTTCTGGAGATAATTCTAGTAATAAAGAAGCAAATAAATTTATATTTTTACCAAATATTTTTCCTACTTCCTTAAAATTAGGTTTAACAGTTAAATTCATATATTCATTTAAATCACTAACAAATAATACTTCTTTAACATTTAATTCTTCCTTAATTAATTCAGTTAAATTACCAATAATATCTTTATTTTTAATATCTAATAATACTTCTTGTAAAGGTTGTCTTACTTTAATTTTTACTTCTTCCCTAACATATCTACCACTAGAAATTAAATCTCTTACTAAATCCATTTTTCTTTCAATTTCTTTGTTTACTTTAGATAAATCATATTTAGGAAAATCACTTGTATGAACTGAATAATTACCAGTTAACTTTGTATATATTTCTTCAGAGATAAATGGTACAACTGGTGCAATCATTTCAGATAATCCTACTAAAACATCATATGTAGTTTTATATACTGCCTTTTTAGAATTATCTAGTGTACTACCCCAGAATCTTTTTCTATTTCTTCTTATATACCAATTAGATAAATCTTCACTAACAAATTCAGTAATACTTCTTACTACTTTATTTAAATCATATTCTTCATAAGCATCAGTTACATATTTAAGTAATGTGTTATATTTAGATAATAACCATTTATCTATTTCTTCTAAATCATTATATGATACGTTACATTCATCAATATTTATTTCATCAGTATTGGCATATAATGCAAAGAAATTATATGTATTTTTTAATGGATTAAAGAATTTTGAATATACTTCTTTTAGTCCTTCTTCATCAAATTTTAATGGAGTCCAAACTGGTGATACATAAGGTAAATACCATCTAACAGTATCTGCTCCATATTTTTTCATTATAGAAAATGGTTCAATAGCATTTCCTCTAGATTTATGCATTTTTTGTCCATTTTTATCTAATAATAACTCATTTACTAAAACATTTTTATAAGGTGATACTCCTTTAACAAAAGTTGATATTACAAGTAATGAATAAAACCATCCTCTTGTTTGATCTATTCCTTCGGCAATAAAATCTGCTGGAAATTGACTTTCAAATAACTCTTTATTTTCAAATGGATAATGATATTGAGCAAAAGGCATACTACCTGAATCAAACCAACAGTCAATAACATCTTTTACTCTAGACATTGTATTACCACATTTAGGGCATTTAATATGAACGTCATCCACAAATGGTCTATGTAATTCAATAGATTCATCTATTTTTTCGATAGATTTTTCTACTAATTCTTTTCTTGAACCAATCATTTCATCATAACCACAAGAACATCTCCATAAAGGAAGTGGTGTTCCCCAATATCTACTTCTAGAAATCGCCCAGTCATTCATATTTTCTAACCAGTTACCAAATCTTTTTTCTCCAACAAATGCTGGGTGCCAATTAACTTTATTATTTTCTTCGATTATTTTATCTTTAATTTTAGTTACTTCAAGATAGAAACTTGGTTTTGAATAATAAATTAATGGACTTTTACATCTCCAACAATGTGGATAATTATGTACTATTTTTTGTTTTTTGAATAATTTATCATTTGCTTTTAAATACTTAATAACTTCTAAATCTGCATCAAAAACAAACATTCCTTTCCACGGACCACAAGTATATTTACCATCTTCACCTACTGGATTTACATAAGGTAAATTATATTTTTTACCAACATTAGCGTCATCTTGTCCGAATGCTGGAGCAATATGTACTATACCAGTTCCATCTTCCATAGTTACATAATCATCACAAGTAACAAAGAAGGCTTTTTTATCTACTGTTATTTCTGGAATTAATTGTTCGTATTCTGTATATTCTAAATCTTTTCCTTTGTAAGTTTCTAATACTTCATAATCTTCACCAAGAATATTTTTTGCAAGTTTTTCTGCAACAATAAATTTATAATCCATTGATTTAGCAAGAATATAATTTTCATCTGGGTTTACACATAATGCAACATTAGAAATTAAAGTCCAAGGTGTTGTAGTCCAAACCAAGAAATATACATCTTCATCTTTCTTCTTCATTGGAACAATTACGGTATCAACACTTACTTCTTTATAACCTTGTGCTACTTCGTGGGAAGCAAGACCAGTTCCACATCTAGGACAATATGGAAGTATTTTACTACCTTCATAAAATAATCCTTCATCAAAGAATTTCTTTAATATCCACCATTCTGTTTCAATATAATTATTATCATAAGTTATATATCTATTGTCTAAATCAATGAATTGTCCCATTTTATTAGTTAAATCACAAAATGCCTTTTCATTTTCCCAAACTGCTTTACGACATTCTTCATTAAATTCCTTGATACCATATTTTTCAATATCATTTTTTCCATTAAATCCTAATTTCTTTTCTACTTGTACTTCGACAGGAAGACCGTGAGTATCCCATCCTACTTTTCTAAGTACCTTATATCCTTGCATATTCTTATACTTACAAAAACTATCTTTTAGAAATTTACCTACCATATGATGTAAACCAGGCATACCATTCGCAGTCGCAGGTCCATCATAAAAAACAAAATTCTTGCTATCTTTTCTTTCTTCGATACATTTATTAAGTATATCTTCTTTTTGCCATTTTTCTAAATAATCATTTTCTACTAGATATGTTTCTCTTTTATCTAGTTCTTCAAATTTTCTCATTATCTCACCTTCCTAAAAATAAAAAGATGCTACCAAAGGACGAATTATCGTGGTACCACCTTATTTTATACTCAAAATTTTTAACGGTATTAACCGACTTTTCTTACTCTTTTTCAGAAAAGTACATCAAGAGTGATTTTTATTATAATTAATTGTAATTTTCCACCAGCCAATTACTCTCTATAAATATCTTTATAATAACGTCTCTTTCCTTTGTTTTCAAATTAAGTAAATTATATAATTAAATTTATTAATTGTCAATATTTTAAGAACATTTATCTATATAAATTATTTTTATTAACTAAAACTAGTTTATTTTCTTCTAGTTCTTTAGTAGATGCAGGTACCAAATATTTAACTAAAGTACCTTTACCAAATTCAGAATTTAAACTTACCTCAAAACCATTTTCTGGATTTTAAATTTTTCCACCAAGACAATTTAACGCTGCATCAAATAACAAATAGGTACCATCATCTCGCTCAAATATTGGAAAACAATGTGCTTCTTTATATGAACCTATCATAACATCTGTGGCAATTACAAGTGAATTAATTCCTGCGAAAGATAATAAACTTCCTAATGAAGAATTTCTCTCAACACATTTTGCATAATCTCCAATTCCTCTAAATAATCTTTGTGGTTTTAAATAATTATCTAAAATTTGAACGTAACTAGGACACTCTAATATATAATCTGTTCTAACCATCTCAATCAAATTACTTAATTGATAATCCTTACCTTTACTTTCACATATTTTTTTATAATAATCTAATCTTTCTTCTAATCTCTTATATATATCACTATCATAATTAGCATAATAATATTTTTTAACTTTTGTAAAAACTAAATAAGGAATATTATCTCTAAAGTTATCATTATTTTTTTAAATTCTCTAGCATCTTGAATAAACATTTTTTCTTGATGTAAACATTGTTTTAATCTTTCATAATATACTTCCTCATCTGTCATATCAGAATCCAAGAGTTCTATAAATAAATCTATATTATTCATTATAATTCCCAAAAAACAAGCATTATTATAGCAAAAAAGTAATTAAAATTCAATTAAAATAACTTAATTACTAAATCTATAATTATACCTGATATTGTACCAATAAAGTAAGTCATTAATAATATCTTTATATTTTCCTTAATGTTTTTATTTGTTTTAAATAATATTACTAATGCTACACCACTACCAGTAAGAAGTCCTCCGATTAAAGAACCAAAAGTTATTGAATTACTTAAATATAATTCAGTTATCATTATACTTGCTCCACAATTTGGAATTAACCCAATAAGTGAAGTTATAAATGAACCAAATATACTATCTTTTAAAAATATCTTTGATAAATACTCATTACCAAAATAATAAAATACTATATTTAAAATAAAATTGATAATTACAATAAATATTAAAATACTAATTGTATGCTTAATACTAGATTTTATTATTCCATTTTCACAATGGCAGTCTTCTTCACTACATATTTGATAATCTAGATTAGTTTTTTCTTTATTTTTTAAGATTATATCTAACACTATACCACAAAACATTCCTATAAATATTTTTATTAATAAAATCTTTAGTATTAATAAAAACTCAACATTCTTACTTAAAAGTATTGGTAGCATTTCATCTGAAGTAGATAAATAAATTGCAATTAATGTACCAAGACTAATAATTCTAGTTGTATATAAATTAGTAGCAAATACAGAAAAACCACATTGTGGAAATGCTCCAAGTAATGAACCTATTACTGGTCCATACTTACCTGATTTTTTTACCATACTTACTGTTTTTTTATTAAATTTATGTTCTAATAATTCAACAAGTAAAAAGGCAACAAATAAAAATGGAATTAATTTAACACTATCAATTAATGTATCTATAATTATTTCTTTCATACGTCATCACGAGTAAGATTATAACAATATTTTTACAGTTAGTCAACATATAGTTTACAAAAAAAGTTATCCATTTTAATAGATAACTATTACCAAGAAATACTAAAATTAACATTAACGTCAAAATCATTACCATACTGATCAAGTGCAGATAACTTAACATATAATGTTGTAGGTTTTTTTACATCCAAATCATTAACTGGAATTTTAATTTTTAAATTTTGAATTGTGTTAGCAGTTACTGTATTACTATCTATAATCAATTCTACAGGAACTTTTTTACTAAATGTATCATTGATTGAAGCAGTACCAAATCCATTACTCTTCCAAGTAAATGAAGTACCAAAAGTTGGATTACATTCAATATACAAATAGCCTTCTTCAATATATGGTGTATAAAAACTCCAAGTATCATTACCATTTTGAATATGATACCATTCAATAGTGGAATTACTTGCAGTGATACGAGAAGGACCTTTTGAAACTATAATTGTAACATTAGAATTTTTATTAACTCTAGAACCATTACTAGGTAAAGTTTCTATTACCTTACCTTCTTCAACAACATCATCATACCTATATTCTATATAAGGAACTAGATTATTTATTTGTAATGTAGAAATTGCATTTTCTTCGGTTACTCCATAAATATAAGGGATTTTAACTTTGTTTATCATAGATATTATTATAATTAAGATAACTACTCCTACAATTGCTAAACCTATAATTAATTTCTTTTTATTATCTTTTTTTTCATTATCATCAGTTGATTTTACCTCTTCAATTACTGGTTCTTCCAGCACTTTCTCATCATTTGACAACGGACATCCACAATGAATACATTTTTCTGATCTTGAACTAACTTCTTTGCCACAATCAGGACATTTTACTAATGCCATACTTCACACTCCTACTATAAATACTTTACTATTTAATTATATCAAACTATTCTTTTTTTGTCTATTTCTAAACCTCAATTATTTACATTATTTAATTAAAATGATATAATAATTACTCTGGAGGGAGGTAAAATATGCATATTATTACATTAACTGAAATACAATTTAAAAACTATTCACAATTACATAGCAAAAGAAATTACAAACAAACTATTAACTATGCAAACGTAATGAAAGAATATAATTATCAACCATTATATTTAGGTTTTATTGATAACTTTGATAATGTAGTTTGTGCGTGTTTAATTCTATACAAAAAAATTAATAATAAATATAAAATTGGTTATGTTAAAGATGGATATTTAATAGATTTTACTAACTATGAATTACTTAATAATTTCACTAATAGTTTAAAGGAATATCTAAATAATCTTAATTTTATCTATATAGAAGTAACTCCAAATTTTGCTTACAAAATATTTGATAGCAAAAATATAGTTATAAAATGTTACCCAAATATCTTAGATAATATGAAAAAATCAGGATATATCTCTACTGGATTTAATAATGAATTTAATAAATATGTGGCAATATTAAATACAACTAATAATGTAGATAATACTTATAATAAACTAAGTAGAAATATTAAAAGAAAAATAAAAGATAGCAAATTATCAGGTATTACCTATTTTAAGAATGATGATTTAAATAAATTTTATGAACTAATTAACAAAAAGAAAAAAACTAGTATTGACTACTATAATAATTTAAATAAAAATTATAAAAATGATTTTGAAATATATTTTGCTAAAATTAATCCACTAACATATATTAATAACTATAGAAAATTATTAGCAAATGAAAAAAGAAACAATGAACGTTTTCAAGAATTATTAATTAATAACAACTCAAAAAATAATAAAATATTAGATAGAAAAATGAAATCAGATAAACTAATTAATAAATATCAAAATGAAGTAATAAATGCTTCCAATCTCTTATCAAAATATCCTGATGGTTTAATTATAAGTACAATAGCAATAATAAAGACAGATAACACTATATATTTTATTGAAGAAGGATATAATGATAAAGAAAAAGATATTCATTCAATCGAAGGATTAAAATGGGAAATTATAAAAACATATATTACAAAAGGATATAAAATATTCAATTTGGGTAACTTACCTAGTATTAGAAAAGATAATAAATATTATGGATTATATCTATCAAAGGTTGGATTCAATCCTAGAATTTATGAATATTCTGGTAATTTTGATTTAATAATAAATAAATACTTATATAAAATTACAAAAGTCTTTAATAAAGATAAATTCTATTAAAGACTTTTTTTCATACAAAAAAACTATTAACAATATTGCTAATAGTTTTTTATTTATTTATTTAATTACTTAATAATTTCTGATACTTTACCAGCACCAACTGTACGTCCACCTTCACGAATTGAGAATTCAGTTCCGTTTTCTACAGCAATTGGAGCAATTAATTCTACAGTCATAGAAACATTGTCTCCAGGCATAACCATTTCAGTTCCTTCAGGTAAAGTGATAACACCAGTTACATCTGTAGTTCTGAAATAGAATTGTGGTCTGTAGTTACTGAAGAATGGAGTATGTCTTCCACCTTCTTCTTTAGATAGAACATAAACTTCTGCTTTGAACTTTTTATGAGGTGTAACTGTACCAGGTTTAGCAAGTACTTGTCCTCTTTCAACGTCATCTCTGTTAATTCCACGAAGTAAAACACCAGCATTATCTCCAGCTTCAGCGAAATCTAGTGATTTTCTGAACATTTCGATACCAGTAACAACTGTTTTCTTTGTATCTTTAAGTCCAACGATTTCAACTTCGTCATTTAATTTTAATATTCCTCTTTCAACACGTCCAGTAACAACTGTACCACGACCTGTGATTGTGAATACGTCTTCAATACTCATTAAGAAAGGTTTTTCTGTATCTCTTACTGGAGTATCAATCCAAGCATCTACTGCATCCATTAATTCGTCGATTGCTTTAACGTATTTTTCGTCTCCTTCTAGAGCTTTAAGAGCTGAACCTCTTACAACTGGAGTATTGTCTCCATCAAATCCATATTCAGTTAATAATTCTCTGATTTCCATTTCTACTAAGTCAAGTAGTTCTGGATCATCAACCATATCACATTTGTTGATGAATACTACCATTTTAGGTACACCAACTTGTCTAGATAATAGGATGTGTTCTCTTGTTTGAGGCATTGGTCCATCTGTAGCACTAACTACTAGGATAGCTCCATCCATTTGAGCAGCACCTGTGATCATGTTTTTAACATAGTCAGCATGTCCTGGACAGTCAACGTGTGCATAGTGTCTTGCATCTGTTTCATATTCTACGTGAGCTGTGTT
>OLHG01001903.1_pt1 | contig 11908 bp, 9 predicted proteins | sample 1605971 | NCBI WGS metagenome assembly OLHG01 (sample SAMN03283289) | human gut metagenome | biome: human-associated habitat; material: feces | host: Homo sapiens | place: Peru | collected 2012 | reverse complement strand
CGGCTCTGACAGTCCACCGGACTGTCATTCACTACCGTGTCGACACTTCGCTACCTTGCAACAAGGGGAGGCTTGGATCACTCATGTTGACTTTAAAGCATGAAATTTGCGTCACGTTTCAGCCTCCCCTGATTGTTAGGGGAGGTGGCTTCGGCGGATTGCGCCGAAGTCGGTGGGGTTAAATTATAACTTCTAAACTCTTTACAAAACCCCTCAGTCGGCTACGCTAAAAGGGAGCCAAGCCGATTTTCTTCAGACCTCTTGGGTCGATGTGGGCATCGACCCATACGGAATGTGCTCTTATCGAACTTTGTCGTAGGACATTGACCCTACGGAATGTTCCTTTTTAATCCTCGTCGCACCGAGAAAGTCTGTTTAATAATATATATTGATTTTATTTCGGCATTGTAAAAACCGCCCTTTGTGAGAGCGGTTTTTCTTTATCAATAATTCAATTCAAGCGTATCGATGAACTTTTGATTGTAATAATTTTTAATGTAGCTGTAGGTGAATGTTTCGTCCTCAAGAACAAATCCATGCTTTTTGATAATATCCTCAGTACACTTTGCAAACGGGAGAACACGAACATTTGCATAATCCTCGTCATAAACCGTTACGGTCGGGATGAGCTTTGCCGAAGTAACTGTGGATTTGTTGTTCTTCATATCTTTTGTAACGGTTATATCGGCGATTCCTCCGAGGAAGCTGTTTGCGCTTTCTTCAAGCGAGATGACCTTGCCGAGTGAGGGGATAACCAGAGCCTGTTCGCTGTCGCCGTTTGCTTTGAATTCAAATTTTTGCAGGTCGTTTTTGCCTGTTCCGACGATTATATCCGCACCATATTTCAAAAGCTTGTCAATAATCTCATTCTGACTTTCGGAAAGCGAGCTTTCGGATTCGCCGTCCCAGTGAACGGTAACGCATACAATGTCGGAGACATTCTTTGCGCTCTCAACAAGCTGCTTCATCGTTCCGTCAAGCTCATCATCCGTTGTACGATAGTCGGAAAGGTCAAGGATTCCGATGTCCGTATCCTCGGAAAGCTCGTAATCGCCGAGCGACTGGGTGATGCCTACAAACGAGATCTTGATTCCGTTTACTTCCTTAACCTGAGGCTTCATCATCTCTTCTTTGTTCTCATAGAGTCCGGTCAGAAGCGCACGGCTTTCATTGGCCTTGAAAAGCGCAATGTCGTTGATCACACCCGAAAGACCCATATCCATTATGTGATCGTTTGCCTGATTGAAAACGTCAAAGCCGAGGTCGAGGAGCTTATCGAGCATTTGGTCGGGCGTGTTAAACGCAGGAGCTGCAGAAGGCTCGTTTTTGTCGTCCATAACGGTGTTCTGACTGATTACGGCGAGGTCGGATTTGGCGATAATCTCTTTGATTGAGTCATAAGCCGAGGAAAAATCATATCCGCTGCCGCCTCCCTTTTCGTTCGCCTGCGTATAAACTGTTTTGTATACCACGTTATCTCCGGCTATCATCAGTCTTGCGGTGCTTGCCGAACCCGGGTTTGACGGCTCGGCAGTTGTTGTTTCGGCATCCTTGCCGGTGTATATCGCACCGTTCTTGATCCTTGATTTGTCAATAACAATCATCATTGCGCTGACAACGATCGCAATGCAGAGAATACAATTAAAAGCTATCAGAAAAACTTTTGACTTCGTCCATTTAAGGCTATCCTTCATATAAACATCTCCGTGAAAAAATTCTTTTTTATTTTATCACAAAGTTATTCTTTTTGCAACCACACAGCAGCTTTCTTTATAATACGGGATGAAATAAACAGCCGGAACGATAAATACACAGCAAAAAAACCACGGCAAAAAGCTAAGCTTAAAGCGAACTATTTCATTAATGTGACCGTCAAGCAGGTTTTTACTTTGCCTTATTGCCGTCCGTACACCGAGCTTCGGGTTTGATGAGTAGAGATATTCTGCGATAAAATACTTTTGCATTGCGATGAAATAGAATATCGCTCCGCTGACCGACAGCAGAACCGCTCCGCCTGTCAATGAAATAAAAAGATACAGCTCCAGTCCGCCTGTGCCGGAAAGATAGTAAACCGACCAAACAAGAATTGCCGCCGGGAGGAAAAATACGATTGCCCAAAGACTTTTGATAATAAGCAATAAAGCCTTGAAGTTAAAAGCACGCAGGGAATTCTTCGGCCTGAACCAGAAAAAAAGACGCTTTGTATAGTTCTTTTTGTTGGCTGTTATGCCGCCGTACCATGCTTTCTCACCGACCGAAACGGAGCTGTAAATCAAAAGTGCGGCAAAGCTCAGAATGACAAGGACGGCAAAAATCGCTATTGTAAATCCGAGGCCTGCATTTCTTAAAAGGCCGGAAACGAAAACAATGCCGAAGGTCAACGCCGTCATCAGAACACAAAAAATGAGGGAAAACAAGACTATTAACAAAGCTTTTACACGTTTTCCTTTAATGAACGCCTTGCTCTCTTGCTTGATCAATGAATTTTTCATAATATCACCCATGGAAATTTTTGCCCGAAAATAATTGGTTTATTCACTGAGCTTGTTGCAAAAAAGGGTTTATCAGTGTATAATTGTTTCAAAGAAATTGAGGTGAAAATATGAGCAGTTTTGAGAAAATGATATCACTTATAATACCGTTTTATAACTCGGAAAGCACTCTGCCGAGGTGTCTTTCTTCGGTTGAAGGACAGAGCATTGATAAAAATTCGATTGAGGTTATTCTTGTCAATGACGGCAGCGACGACGGGTCTGCCGAAATTGCAAAGGATTTTGCGAGCAGGAACACGTTTGCGACGATTATAACACAGCCGCACGGCGGTTCGGCAGCGGCAAGGAACAGCGGAATTACCGCAGCAAGGGGAAAATATATAGCTTTTCTCGATTCCGACGATACGCTTTCTGCCGACGCTTTGAAAATTTCTTTTGATTTCTTTGAAGAGAACGGAGAAAGAACGGACATTGCAGCTCTTAAGCTTGTTCCGTACACTGATTCAGGCAGAAAAAAGTGTGAGTTTAAGTATGAAAAACGAGTCTCGGATATATACGATTTGAATGAGGAGAGCAATAAATTCATTTGCCCGAACGGTGTGAATATCATCGTGAAAAACAGGGGAGACGAAAACATCCTTTTTGACAGCTCTGAGGACTGTGACCTCAAAGCGGCAGAGTTTTGCATCCAATGCGTAAGGGATAAAATGACGGTCGGGTATGTTGACGGCGCAGAATATTGCAAATTCAACAATCCGTCCGGCGAGAGCAAGGCTTTGAAATGCTCAATTTATTTTGACGTTTTTATTGGCAAGTGGGAGGATATTTTCGCAGGCTTTGACAGCGTTCCGGATTATGTTAAGTCGCTATTCGTCGAGGATATGCTCGGTAGAATTTCCGGCGATTATCTTCTGCCGTATCACATTGAGGGCGAAGCCTATCGTGAGGAAATCGGACGAATCGAAAGGCTTCTCGAGACGGTCGACAACGATATAATTATTAATTTCCCAAATGCACCTTTGATGAACAAATACTTTCTTGTTTCTATGAAATACAAGGGTGAGCTTGAAGCTGTTACCGGGGATAATTTAAGGCTTGTTCACGGCGATGAGGTTTTATACGAAGCCGAGAGCGTAAAGCTTGTGCTGACGAAGTTCAAGGCCCGTGAAAAGGGAGTTGAGGTCTGCGGCTATATATCCTCTCCGATATTTGATTATTGCAAAAAGCCGACTCTTCTTCTCAGGGAACGCAGCGAAACTATTCCGCTTGAAATCAGCGAATGTTCGTTCTGCTACGACGGGGCGAAGATTATAAACAATACTGCCTGGGGCTTCAGAACAGTGATTGAGCCGGACAAGCGTAAGTCTTTTTCATTTACCGTTGAGATAGGCGAGAGGTCGTACCCGGTCGATTTTGAGTGCGGCGAATGGGTTCCGTTCAATAAAAAGAGAAACACCTTTGTCATGAACGGCATAAAGTGCAGGATGAGCGAGAGGTGCTTTGTACTCGAAAGTGCCGATAAAAAGGCTGAAAAGGCTTACAAAAAATCCGAGCTGAAAAGGTATCTCAGAGCAAACAAAAAGGTTTTTGCCGTTCGATTTATAAATTATCTTATGCCGAAAAAACGGATCTGGCTCTATCACGACTGCAAGGGTGTCGGAGTTGACAATGCGTATTATCAGTTCGTGCACGATTTTGCAACGGACGACGGAGTTGAACGCTATTATGTCGTTAACGGTTCGATTGAGGCTGTAAAGGATAAATTCACACCCGAGCAGCAGAAGAATCTTCTTGCGTTCCGCTCAACGAAGCATAAGCTGATGTATCTGAACGCAGAAAAGGTTATAACGGCTTTCATTGAAAAAGAGAACTACCTTCCTTATTTCAGCGATATTTATCCCGAATACATTGACCTTTTCTCGGGAGATGTTTATTATCTCCAGCACGGTGTTTTGCACGCACATCTTCCGTGGAAGTATTCATATGACAGACTTGATGTTACAGGCGAGGTTGTTTCTACGGAATACGAGGTGAAGAATTTTACAAAGAATTATTTCTTCCCCGAAGAGGCACTCGTCAAGAGCAAGATGCCGAGATACGATTATTTTGACGTTGACGAAAGCAAGTCCGAAAACGTTATCCTTTTTGCGCCGTCGTGGAGAAAGTATCTCATCAGTCATAAGGGCGAGGGCGGCTGGTCGGCCGACAGGGATAAATTCATTCAATCGGAGTATTACAAAAAAACGCAGGCGTTTCTTAACAGCGACAGGCTCTCGGAAATCTTAGAGAGAAACGATTGGAGGCTTGAATTTAAGCTTCACCCGATTTTTGCGCCGTATAAGGATTGCTTTGAACTTAAAACGTACAGAGTGAAGTTTGCCGACGGCAGAGCCTCGGACGAATATAAAATTTGCATTACCGACTATTCATCGTTTGTCTTTGACTTCGTTTACCTCAACCGTGCGATTATTTATTTCATGCCCGATTTAAAGGAGTTTAAGGCCGGTATGAATGATTACAGGGAGCTTGATATCCCGTTTGAAAAGGGCTTCGGCGAGTTCACACAAAGCGAAAGCGAGCTATGCTCCGCAATTCAGAAAATCATTGATAATTCCGGTGAGCCGATAAGTCCTTATAAAGAAAGGAACGCCGATTTCTTCTTCGATAAAGACAAAAATGCATGCGATAAAATTTATGATTTTATTATTTCAAAATAATTTTACAAAAGCTTCTTTCAATAACGGGAGAAGCTTTTTTACATTTTACATGTTTTACATATCTTAAAAGCTATTTACATAACAAATTAAATGTATTATAATTAAATTATAAAATTGCTTTCAAGCAATGTTCGGAAAGGGGCAGTTATATGCAACCATCAGCTGTTTCATCAGCATCTATTTTGGAACAACTCAACAGTACGCCCATGTATCTCATTTGCGGCGGAATTGTAGCGTTTGTTGCAATAGTATGCGTAATTTTCCTTGTGCGAGCCTATAAGGCCGGCGTTGCGCTCGGAATGGACACAACAAAAATGAAGAGAGTGATTGTTTCGAGTGCGACCTTCTCTGTTTTGCCGAGCGTCGGCATTCTTTTGGGTGTTATCGCTCTTTCGGGCAGTCTCGGAATTCCGTGGCCGTGGCTTCGTCTCTCTGTCATAGGTGCCTTGCATTACGAGACACAGGTCGCTCAGGCGGCGGCCGAGCAGGTAGGTATGTCAAAGCTTTCCGCAGCGGAAATGACGCCTAAATCCTTTGCCACTATCGCATTGCTCATGAGCATATGTATAATGTGGGGCATGATACTTTCGATATTCTTCAATAAAAAATATTCAAAGAAGCTCGGTACGGACGGCGGAAGCTCAAAGGCAGGCTTCGGCGACAGGGCTATGACGGCTATGTTCATCGGCCTTGTCAGCGCATATATCGGCAGCTATATCGGCTCGTTCGTTTCCGGTAACGGAACATTCACCTTCACCGGCGATTGGCTTCCGCTTGCGGTTGCCGCCGTTTCTGCCTTGGTTATGGCCTTGTTCGTTTTCCTCGGCGAAAAGAAAAAGCTTGCCTGGGTCGATAACTTCTCCATCGCAGGCAGTATGATCGTCGGAATGGCTTCGGCCGTTATTATCGGCATATTGGTTAAATAAGGAGGTGCGATGATGGATAAAAATAACAACGCTGTATGGGAAAAATACAGTAAAACAACTCATTTTATCGGCAGACTGGTCAGCGCAATAACCGTTATTATGCTTGTCGGCGCACCGTTTTTGATTGGCAAATATCTCGGTGCTTTTCCTGATATCGGAGCGGTTGGCAAGGCATTCTTCTCCGTCGGACTTGTTTGGACGGTTTCGAGCGTTGCCGAGTTTCTCATTTATACTCCGATGCTCGGCTCGGGCGGCGGATATCTTGCCTTTATTACAGGAAATCTTATTAACATGAAAATCCCGTGCGCCGTTACAGCGAGAGACATGGTCGGCGTTAAGAGCGGCACAAAGGAGAATGAAATTATTTCAACTCTTTCTATCGCAACATCGTCGCTTGTTACAATTCTTGTGCTTGCAATAGGCGTGCTTGCGCTCACTCCGCTTCAGCCTTTGCTTCAAAGCCCGACGCTTCAGCCGGCTTTTGACAATGTTGTTCCGGCACTTTTCGGCGCAATGGCATACAAATATTATCGCAAGAACATGAGCATTGCCGTTGCTCCGCTCGTTGTGATGAGCGTACTGTTCATGCTTGTTCCTTCGCTCGTAAGCTCGACGAGCTTTATGATTATTCCCGCCGGCGCAATAGCCATAGGAATTTCCTACTTCATTTATAAAAAGAGCAAGGAGGCTTAAAAAATGAAGTATTTGCTTATAATCCCGGCTGTTATCGTGCTATTATTGCTGATTGCCGTTATACGCACACTTCTCATGCCGAAGAAAAAATCCGATTACAAGGCTGACGAGGATGAGCAGGAATCGCTTCGCCTTGCCGAAAAGCTCTCGGAAATGATTAAATATGACACAACATCTCATGAAAATGTTCATGAGGTTGAAAAATTTCTCGGATTTCACAAGGTTCTCGAAAAGCTCTTTCCTCTTGTTCACGAAAAGCTTGAAAAGACCGAGATTGACGGAAACCTGCTTTTCTGTTGGAAAGGCGAAAGCTCCGAAAAGCCTATCCTTCTCATGAGCCATCAGGACGTTGTTCCGGCCGAGGGCGAATGGTCGCATGAGCCTTTCTCCGGCGACATTGAGGACGGCAGGGTTTGGGGCAGAGGAGCGGCAGACACAAAATGCACTGTTATGGCGTTCTTTGAAGCGGTTGAGGAGCTGCTCAAGGAGGGCTACACACCGCCTGTTGATGTTTATCTCGCTTCCTCATGCACCGAGGAATGGGCAGGTGACGGCGCGCCCAAAATTGTCAATGAGCTGAAACGGCGCGGAATTGAGCTTTTCCTTGTCTGTGATGAGGGCGGCTGCATAATCACGAATCCCATAGGCGGTGTTAACGGTAACTTTGCTATGGTAGGCGTTTTTGAAAAGGGTAAGGCGGACGTAAAGTTCACCGCTCACAGCACAGGCGGCCATGCGAGCGCACCTACTAAGAACACACCAATCGCAAGGCTTGCTTCGTTTGTTGATGACGTCGAAAAGCATTCACCGTTTAAAAAGAAGCTTCTTCCCGAGGTTGCGGCAATGTTCACAACTCTTGCGCCTTACGCTTCGTCATTTGGCATGAGACTTCTTCTCGGCAATATTTGGCTCTTTAAGCCGCTGATTATTGCCGCTCTGCCTGCAATCAGCGCACAGGCCGGCGCAATGCTCAGAACGACAATAGCCTTCACCACTCAGTCCGGCTCGGATGCGTATAACGTCATTCCGCAAGAAGCGACGCTCGGTGCAAATATGCGTTTTATTCCTCATCAGGGCGAAAAGGAAAGCCTTGAAATAATTGAAAAGCTTGCAAAGAAGCACGGCCTCGATACCGAGGTAGTACATTCAAACGACTATACTAAGCCCGTTGATATCAACGGCGAGGCATTCAAGCTCTTTGAGGACGTTATTGCCGAAACATTCCCCGGCCTTGCTTCAAGCCCCTATGTTATGACAGGCGCAACGGACGCACAGTTCTATCAGCCTGTTTGCAAGAACTGTATTCGTTTTGCTCCGGTTATTTACGGCCCGGAACAGATGAAGGGTATGCACGGACTTAACGAATGTATTGAATATAACTGTCTGCCGGGCGCAGTAAGATTCTATCAGAACCTTATCAAGGCTCAGGGCAGGAAATAAAGGACGGAGAAATACATGAAGGTTACAAACTGTGAGGACTGCAACAACTTCGTTTATGACGAGGAGAGCGAGACCTACTATTGCGAAATGGAGCTTGACGAGGACGAATACATGAAATTCGTCAGCGCATCATTCTATAACTGCCCGTATTACGACCCGTATGATGAATACAAGATTGTAAGAAAGCAGAACTAAAGTCACATAAATTATTCGGAAAAGCAGGGGATTTTTATTGACAATTCCCTGCTTTTTGCTATAATATAATTGAATTTAATATGAGGAGGAAAATATATGAAAAAATATTTGTTCAGAATTGCAGCAATATTTGTTTCGGTTTGTCTCATTTTATCGGCGAATATTTATTCTTCAGATTTGCTTTCTGTCGGTGCTCTCAGAGATGATTTACCCGATGCGGAAGTTTACGGATATTGCATTATCCCCGACGGAACAAAGACAATTCCCGACGGCAGATACTCGGAGAAAGACTTTGATTATCTCGTTCTCAACGAAGGTCTTGAAAGCATAGGCAGCGAAGCGTTTGTTAATAATTGGTTCTTTGTCAGTGTTTATATTCCCGCTTCGGTTAAGTCGATCGGTGAAAAAGCATTCGGCTACGATTCTACCGGATTTAAATGGGATAACTTTAAAATATTCGGTCAAAGCGGAACGGAAGCCGAGAGATACGCAAACGCCAACGGCTTTAGGTTTATTACCGTTAACTGTGACGATTCGTCGGGTGAGAACATCTTGACTATCGACGATTCCATTACACCGAGCTTCACTTACAACAAGACATTCGACAAGGTTATTGTCAATCCCGGTGCGAGTGTTTATAGCGGAGATTTCACGTATTCCGTTGTAAAAAACATTGTTTTAAATGATGACGATTCCGATAAAATGATAACGTTCTACGGCGATGCATTCGCTGATACGGAAATCGAAAGCATTTATGTTCCCAAAAATGTTCAATTTAAAATGTATGAAAGTTGCATTTCCCAAGATACATTTTCGGGATGTAAAAACCTTAAAACGGCATATGTCGCATGCAATATAAGCTATGGTATGTTCGCCGGATGTACTTCACTTAAGGAAGTATATTTTACTCCCGATAATATTGCAGACGAGGTTGATAATCGTGCTTTTGACGGCTGCACTGCGCTTGAAAAGGTTGACTTTTCAAGGAACAGAAAGACAGGCATGAATATCGGATATTATGTTTTCCAGGATTGCAAAAATCTTAAAGAATTGATTCTCGACGAAGATATGACTTGTTACGCATCATTACGTGACGCTGTAAATTTAGAAAAATATATTATCTACGGTCAGCCTGAGGTTAGTTTTTCGATAATGGATTCGGATTACAGTTCCAATGCAACGTTATATACTTCAAGGCGTTTCTTTAAAAGCGAAACGAGTTTTGCCGATTTTGTTATCAGCAAATCAGAGCCAATGTACACAATTTCCGATGTAAATTATACCCCGAATTACGGCAGCTTTAATGAGTACAGCTTCACCGTTGACGGCAGAGCCGATAAGATTCAGGTTATCGAGGAAACCGGTGCGACAAGAACCTTCAATAGAAATGCAAGCAATGTAAGTATCGTCAGCTATGCCGACAGATACACGCAGGTTAACGATACATCACGAGAGCTTAGATATGAGGTTTGGACGGTGCGTACAAGACTTACGCCGGACGCAAATCTTCAGGTTCACTCAAAATACGGCTTCGAATGGTCAAAATATAACTTCAAGTTCGCAGTCCAAAATTTTTACTCCGATCCGACGTTTAAATCGGCTGAAATCTATCCGAAGGAAAATTCTAATGAAGCCTTTTGCAGGATTATTACAGGTTTGGGCGTAAGCAAGATTCAAATAGTGTATGATGACGGAGCAACGTCAACTATGGATACCTCCTCCGCAGCATTAAACATGAGAATAGAAGCTTTTGTATATGCATTTAATATCAAGGCACATCACAAGGGAATAAATAAGTATAAGATTTATTACAAAACGCCGGCAGAGGGTTGGAAATATGCAACAACCCTGACGCATAAGATTTGATAAAAATGAGAACACATTCGGCTTTCGGATGTGTTCTTTGTTGCATACAATAAACAGCCTTCGACTGACTTTCATCAAATCGGAGGCTGTGTTTATTATTCTGTTTTAATGAATCAGATAATACCGAGGAGATTTGCAATCTTTTCAACAAGGAACTGAACGATGCCGAAACCGTGAGACTGGATAATACGTGTAAACATGTCGCCGAGCGGACCTGTGAGTATCCAAGGCATATCGGGTATATCCTTTTCCTTTGCCTCTCTGCCGTCATACCGAAGCTCAAATGCCTGCGAATATGTTACGCCGCCTTCGCCCATAAGCTCAAAGCGGATGTAGCAGCCGAGCTGATCCTCGTAATCGTTGAGGTCAATCTTTGTGTCGGTTGAAATAACCTTGCCGTCGGCAATCCATTTAACGGAGCTGCAATCACGGTTTTTGTCGAGCGTAAGCTCAATGGTGTTCTCTTTCTGATCAACCTTGATGTTCGATACAAGAGGAACCTCGCCGTTGCCCTCAAAATTCGGAGTACCGTCGGTGTATTTCCGGAACTTGCTGCAAGCGAAGAAGTTGCCTGTCTGCATTGCCTCCTTAACGTTTTCCTCTGTGTTCTCGGGGAGGAGGAAGTATTCAAAGCTTCTGCCGACGTCGGAAACATATTCGCTGTCATCATCGGCGAAAACAATGATGTTTCTGCCTGTCGGGATAACAACCTGAAGAAGCTCGTCCCAGAGTGCTCTGTCTGCTCTTGTTACGGAGTCGGTATTGTTGATTATTTCCATGCCGAGGCAGCTCTTGTAATCCTTAAAAATATTTGCAAAATAGGAGATGTAGAAGTCCTGATGTGAACGCTCGGGGAAATTGTTTGAGTTGACCCAGTCGCCGACGTGGTTGAGAACGGTAAATCCGCCGTAACGGTCAACAGCGGCAACAGATGAACGGTAATCGTTCTCATTGCCCCAAACAGCCTGTCCGTAATCCGTGAAATAGCCGTTAACATGAGTTTTTGTCATAACAGCCATGTTCATCTCGATACCGTGCGTAATATCGATCATGCCTCTGCCGCCTCTGTCCGAGCCGGTAGTGATTCTCCGATAATCCTCGTCGCTCATCGGCTCAGCCTTACGGAAATAGTTGAAAATACCGTTTGTCTGTCTCGGCTTGTTCCAGCCCTCGTTGATAACTCCGTGGTCGGTCATCGCAAGGATATCATAGCCGAGCTCATAATAGAGCTGAACCATGTCAGTGATGCTCAGATCGCCGTCGGACGCAACCGAATGGGTGTGAAGGTTAGCCTTGTAGTAATCCCACTTGTCCCAGTCAACGCAATCGTAAGGATTGACTATCGTGTAGTCGGTTTCTCCGGCCGCATAGGCGGACATGAGAGGGGAGGATACCGTGAACAAAAGAGTGGCGCATGTCAGGACGGATAAGACTTTTTTGAGTTTCATGATAATTCTCCTTTAGATTATTTTTTCTTAAATCTTATTACATTCCATGAAAACGGCTTTATGTGAATATCACAAGCTCTGCCGTCGGTTGTGGGCACGGGAGCGAGTGAGGGCTTAACCGGTGCCGAAAC
>OLHG01001902.1_pt1 | contig 11909 bp, 8 predicted proteins | sample 1605971 | NCBI WGS metagenome assembly OLHG01 (sample SAMN03283289) | human gut metagenome | biome: human-associated habitat; material: feces | host: Homo sapiens | place: Peru | collected 2012 | reverse complement strand
CAAAAAAATGGCTTCATCAGGCGGAAAATCCCTCGCCGCCTCTCATATTTCCGGTTTTCAGATAGACCCTAATTGGAGTTCAGTATGAGGTCCCTCTGCCGCTGCCTTCCGAGCCCCGATGGGATTCGGAGCGTGTTCCCTGTTCCGGCCCGGTGTCCCGCCGAATAAGGAGGAGCCCCGGCACCGCCGGCTTCCTTTCTGGGCGGAACACCGGAAACAAATGGTCGCCTCCGCAACCGACTTTTGCAGCATTTCCCGCCAAAGCGAAAAACGGTTCCCGGAGGCAGCCAAATCCAAAAAGAATGGAGGTAGGCGGATAAACGCAGGTTTATCCCGATTGATCATGAAGAAACTGACGGATCTGGAATACCTCAGGCTGAACACGTCTCAGCGTCTGTGGTACAACATTGTCCTGTTCGTTCTCGGCATTCCCGGCTGGCTGGCCTCTTTGGTCAAAGCCGTCGGGAACGGGATCGCAGGCGCTTTCAGGGGCATCCGAAACGAGCTGACGGATTGCGTCACCACCTTTACAAGGGGCAGCTGGAAAACGAAGGTATCCTACCTTGTGATGGGCTTCGGCAATATTGCCCGGGGTCAGGTGCTGCGGGGACTGCTGTTCCTTGTCTTTGAATCTGTGTTCATCGTTTATATGGTCACAACCGGCAGCTACTGGCTGGGCAAGTTCCGCACGCTGGGCGATGTGCCCCCCGGAGAGGTATACAACGAGGTGCTGGACACCTACGTCCGGGTCAACGGCGACGACTCTTTTAAAATTCTGCTGTACGGCCTCCTGACCATTCTCTTCATCATCGCTTTTGTCTACACATGGCGGCTGAACGTAAAGCAGAACCGGATCTCGGAGGAGATCCTTGCCACGGGCAAGAAGATCAAAAGCGGAAAAGACGACCTTCGTTCCGTGCTGGACGATCAGTTCCACAAGACGCTGCTGGCACTGCCCATCACGGGCATCCTTGTCTTCACGGTAATCCCGATTCTGTTCATGCTCCTCGTTGCCTTCACCAACTATGACGGCGCTCACGACGGCTACAGCAACCTCTTTACATGGGTGGGGCTGAGCAATTTCAACGAGCTGATCAGCTCCAGCAGCGCGGACGCGAACCTCAGCTACACCTTCGGCGAAATCCTTTCGTGGACGCTGATGTGGGCGTTCTTTGCCACATTCACCAATTATTTTCTGGGAATGCTGGTGGCGATCCTCATCAACAAAAAGGGAATCCATTTCAAAAAGCTCTGGCGCGGCATTCTGGTTCTGACCATCGCGGTGCCTCAGTTCATTTCCCTGCTGTATGTCTCCAAGCTCTTCGATACCAACGGCGTCGTGAATGCCATGCTCCTGAAGCTGGGCTTTATCAATCAGGCCATCCGCTTCTGGGAGAATACCACCTCCGCCCGAATCCTCGTCATCGTAATCAACATCTGGGTCGGCATCCCCTATCTGATGCTGGTGAGCACCGGCATTCTGATGAATATTCCGCAGGATCTGTACGAGTCGTCCAAAATGGACGGTGCCAGTGTCTGGCAGCAGTATATGAAGATCACGCTTCCGTACATGCTCTTCGTCACGGGTCCCTACCTGCTGACCCAGTTCATCGGCAATATCAACAACTTCAACGTAATCTATCTGCTGACCAGCGGCCGCCCGGCAAGTCCGGATCTTGTAACCAGCGGCGGCAGTGCCACAACTACGGATCTTCTGATCACCTGGCTGTTCAACATTACCACCGGCGCCACCAGCAACTATAAGCTGGCCGCCGTGATTGCCATCATGATCTTCGTTGTTGTCGCGGTTCTTTCCCTGATCGTCTACAACGTGATCCCGTCTACCAGAAATGAGGAGGATTATTCGTAATGAGCAGGAATCGATCTCACATGGGGATCCGGATGAAAAGTACCGTTTCCAATACTGTGCTCTATGTGATCCTTGTCCTCATGTCCATTGTCTGGCTAACGCCCTTTGCGTGCATCTTGCTGGAGTCCTTCCGGACTGAATCCACCGGACGTGTGGGCTACATCATCCCCAAGCAGTGGGGCTTTGACAACTACATCAATCTGTGGACCAAAACGAGCTTCCCCATTTGGTTCCGCAATACGCTGATCACCGCCCTGGCTACGGCGGTGCTGCAAACCCTTATGGTGCTGAGCGTCAGCTATGTTCTCTCCCGGCTTCGCTTCAAGGGCAGAAAGCTGCTGATGAACACCTGCCTGGTTCTGGGCATGTTCCCGGGCTTCGTCACTATGATCGTGCTGTATAAGGTTCTCAGCGGCATGGGGCTGACGGGAGCCAACTCCGTGCCGGGACTGATCCTCGTCTACTGCGCCAGCTCCGGCATGGGATACTATGTGTCCAAGGGCTTCTTCGACACCATCCCCAAGAGCTTGGACGAAGCGGCTCGGGTGGACGGCGCTTCCCGCTTTCAGGTGTTCTACAAGGTGATCATGCCTCTGTCCAAGCCCATTGTCATTTATACCGTTCTCACTGCGTTCATGGCTCCGTGGGGCGACTTCATGTTTGCCAAGTATATCTCCCACAATACGGAGGTGGGCATGAATGTGGCGGTGGGTCTGCAATACTGGATCTCCTCGAAGACCCTGATTGCCACCAACTATACCATGTTCTGCGCGGGCGGCGTGGTGGTGGCACTTCCCGTCACCATCCTGTTCATGCTCCTGCAGAGGTACTATGTGGAAGGCGTCACCGGCGGCGCCGTGAAAGGATAAGATAAGGAGAGAGGAAAGCTATGGCATCTGTAAAATTAACCAACGTCAAGAAGGTCTACGACAAGAAGGTCGTGGCCGTTCACGATTTCAACCTGGACATCAAGGATAAGGAATTTGTGGTCTTCGTCGGCCCCTCCGGCTGCGGCAAATCCACGACCCTGCGGATGATCGCGGGTCTGGAGGAAATCTCCGAGGGTACCGTGGAGATCGATGGTGTGGTGGTCAACGACCTCCAGCCCAAGGATCGGGACATCGCCATGGTGTTCCAGAACTACGCCCTGTACCCTCACCTGACGGTGTTTGAGAACATGGCTTTCAGCCTTCGTTTGAAGAAGGTTCCCAACGATGAGGTGTTCAGACGCGTCACGGAAGCGGCGAAGGTGCTGGGCATTACCGAATATCTGACACGGAAGCCCCGGGCGCTGTCCGGTGGCCAGCGGCAGCGTGTGGCCATCGGTCGTGCCATGGTTCGGGATTCCAAGGTGTTTCTGATGGATGAGCCGCTGTCCAACCTGGACGCCAAGCTCCGCAATCAGATGCGTGCCGAAATCATTCTCCTGCGGGAAAAGATCAACACGACCTTTATCTACGTAACCCATGACCAGACCGAGGCCATGACGCTCGGCGACCGGATCGTCATCATGAAGGACGGCTTCATCCAGCAGGTCGGCACCCCCACGGAGGTATTTGAGCATCCCGTGAATCTGTTCGTGGCGGGCTTCATCGGCGCGCCCCAGATGAACACCTTCCGCACGGAGCTGGTGCGGGAGAACGGCAAGTACTATGTGACGCCTCTCGGAAGCCGGATTGAGGTGGACGGTGAGACCGGTGAAAATCTGGCGGCAAAGGCGGTGGACGGCCGCAGTGTGGTTCTGGGCGTCCGTCCGGAGCACATCACCCTGTCCCAGCCGGGCCCCCATGCGATTCCCTGTACCATTATCGTAAATGAAATGATGGGCAGCGAGCTGCACATTCACGCGAAGACGGAGGACGGCGCCCAGCTGGTGGTTCGGGTACCCACCCTCGGCCTGCGCAGACAGGAGCGGGCGGAGCTGGTCAATGGTGCAAAGATCCATGTGAGCTTCCCCGGCGAAGTCATGCACCTGTTCGATCCCGAAACCGAGCGGAATCTGATCTACGGATAAGGCCTCACGGGTAAGCACCGCACCCCAAAACTGCGCAAAAGAAAGAATACATGTTAAACTCCCCCGGCTGTACCGAAAAAATCGGCGCAGCCGGGGGAGATTTGCGGTGACGATGGTATCCGGAGCGGTTTTGGATGGCGGTCATACTATTTCTCGATAAAATAGTATGAAACAGCAGCCGGATAAAACGGTTTTTAACCGTTTTTAGGGGGCGGCGGAGCCGAGGATCAGGGAGGTCTGGGGGGCAAGGCTCAGGACGGTGCCTTCCAGAGACGCTTCGCCCATGCCGATGACCTCCAGAATGGAGCGGCAGGGAATGTCCGTATCGGCAAGATCTACCGTAAAGGGAATGTCCGTGCTGATGTTGTGAAGAATACACAGGGTGCTTCCCTCGTATTCCACGAGAAAGCCGCCGCACTTGGCGCTGCCAAGATTCACCTGTGTATAGGTGCCCCGGGGAATTGCCGGGTAGCGGTTTCTCAGAGAGATCAGGCGGCAGTAGTAGCGCAGCAGGCTCCCCTCCTGTGCCAGCTGAGACTCTACGGTTCCGTTGGTCTGCTTGGAAGATGGATAGGTGCTGCCCTCCGGATCCCGGGGACTGCTGTCGTCTCCCCAGAGCATGGCAAGCCGCCGGTTGGCATCGGTATTGGCGGAACCTCGGACGCCCTTCATGCCGATCTCTTCCCCGTAGTACAGGAACGGCGAGCCGCTGCACAGCAGATAGAGATTGGCGGCCATCTGGGGAAAGTGGTTCGCCAGCATCAGATACCCGGCAGAGCGATCCATGTCGTGGTTGGAAAGGAAGCAGACCATCATGCCGCCGGGGTTCGCCTGAGAAATCTTGTCCTGAAAAGCGCACACGTAGCCCGTGAACCGGTTGATGTCCTGATCCTTGGCAGCGGAGGCAATGACGCCCTCGGCCTGGGCGGCGGAGAAATTGAAGCAGTTCATGGCCGGATAGTAGGCAAGGATCTCCGACTCGCCGGACCAGCACTCGCCCACAAGATAGATCTCCGGCTTCACGGCTCGGAGCTGGTCGGTGTACCACTTCCAGAACGCCGCGCTTCGGCCGGTTTCTCCATAGTAAAGATACTTGACGGCGTCAAAGCGGAATCCGTCCACGCCCAGCTCCAGATAGTACTTTGCCACGTTCAGCATTTCCGCCCGGACGGCGGGATTGTCATAGTTCAGCTCCGGCATGTCCGGGGAGAAGTTGCACTCGTAATATTCGTCCGCCGTTCCGGGAATCTTTTCGCAGGTGATCCCGGCCGGAAGCGTCTGGCCGGTGTACCAGCTGTAGTAATCGTAGTAGGGATCGTCGGGATTGGCGTCGGCGTGGGACTGGCAGAAGGACTGAAACCATACGTGGTTCCGTGCAGTGTGGTTGATGACAAGATCGACAATCACCTTCACGTTCCGGGCATGGCAGGCGTCGAGAAGCGCCCGGAGATCGTCCTCGGTGCCGAAGTCCGAGTCGATCCGGTAGTAATCCGTTGCGTCGTATTTGTGATAAGAGGGGCTGGCGAAAATCGGCGTCAGCCACAGCCCCTGTACCCCGAGACTGGTATCCGACAGGAGATTCCCGTCGTTCAGATAGTCCAGGTGCCGGAGAATCCCCTTCAGGTCTCCCGTTCCATCCCCGTCGGAGTCGGCAAAGGAGCCGACAAAAATCTCATAGAACACCCGGTAGTTGTCGTCCGTTTTGTCGGCCTCCGTGGGCACGGTCTCCGCCGGAGAGGCCGTGCCGCACCCTGCCAGCACCAAGGCCAGCAGGCAGACGGTCAGCCATGCAAACACCCTTTTCACGGTTTCTACCTCCCTTGCATTTCTCGCCGAAAGCCTTTGCCGGATTGCGCGTTTATTTTTCGGATTTGGCGGGTTCTTCCGTTTCGGGATTCCGGAATACTTCCACCCGTTCAAGCCGGATCGTCACACGGGTCTGTCCGCCGATGGTGCAGGTAAACAGCGTCAGATCCCAGTCCCCCGCTTTCATTCCCTCCTCGTCCGTGGGATCCAGGGTCTCCCGCTCCACCATCTGGAAGGTCACCACATGCTCATCCATATCCGTAAACAGGACGGTATCCCCGGAGCGGAGCTGCTTCAGCTTTCCGAAATGGGAGGCATAGTTGTGGGCGCAGATGATCAGATTGTTCTGATACAGGGAGCCGGAATACCGGCAGGGGGCAACCTTCAATGCGGGATAGTCCCACTGGCTGATCACCGGCAGCTCCAGCTCCAGCGACGGAATGCTCAGCACGCCGATGTAGTCCCGGCCGTTGATGGTCTTCACCGGCATCTCCCGCTGGACATCCGGCAGGGATTCCGGAAGGGTCGTGGGTTCGGTTTCGCCCGCTTCCGTGGGGAGCGCATCGCCCGCTTCCGTGGGGAGCGCGTCGCACAGCTGGGCAATGACCTGCCGGGCGGAGTCCCGGGCTTCGTGGGACTCCCGTTCATTGTAAGCCGAAAGGAACAGGGCCGCCGCAATCAGCAGCAGCCCCGCATTGATCCAGACGGTTCCCCGGTTAGCCTTCATCCCTGGCCTCCCGGCGGCGGAACAGACCCACGGCGATGCAGCCAAGCCCCGCACAGGCCAGCACCGGCACCGGCCACCACAGCTGCCCGGTCTGGGGAAGCTTCTTCCCGCCGCCGGGGGAGGGAGGCGCGGTGGGCTTGACCTCCCGTTCCAGATCGGTCTTGGGCTGGCTGGTCACGTCATATTGGTATTCGTCCCGGTAGAGGTAAGGCACGCTCACAAGAAAAGGCTTCGTTTTGCCGTAGCCGGAGGCGGCGGTTTTCTGCACCACCAGATACAGGCCGAAGGTCAGGTCGGAAAAAGTCGCCTTACCGTCCTTACCGACGGTCACGGGATCGGCGGTGACGGGAGTCAGCTTCTTTTCCAGCTTCGCCAGCTTCCCCGCCAGCTCCGGGGACTCGATGTCGCCGAATTCGGGAATGTCCGCCTGAATTTCTTCCACGGGGACGAAGCTGTAGTTGCCGTCGTCCTCCGCCACGTCGCCCACCTTGTACAGGGCAAGCTTGCCGCCGCGGACGGCTTTTCCCTTATAGGTCATGGAGACGGTGATGCTGCAATGGCCGTTCCGGCTCTCATCCGGAACCGGGTGGGCGGCGGCGGACAGGGGCAGAGCAAGCAGGAAAAGCAGGGCCAGCAGGCCGGAAATAACATGCTTTCTCATGAAAAAACCTCCTATTTCTTTCTGCGCCTGGGCAGCAGCAGAAGGATCAGCAGAATCAGCAGCATGGGGATCGCCACGACGGGCGCCACCAGCATTGGCTCTAACTGGACGGCGTCGGCGGTGACCCGCACGGTTTTGACTTCCTCGATATTGTCGATGCGGTGTCCGCGAACCAGCAGCCGGTGGGTATTGATGCCGTAGGGGGTGCAGGTCACCAGGGTGCAGTAGTCCTGGCCTTCTACAATTTCCAGTGCGGCGGTATCCTGGGGCTCTACGATGAGGATCTGGTCTACCTCGTAGGTCAGCACCTCGTCCAGCACCCGCAGGAGAAAAATGTTCCCCTCCCGGAGCCGATCCAGATTGGTAAAGAGCTTGGCACTGGGCAGACCCCGGTGGCCAGAGAGCACGCAGTGGGTACTCTTCCCGCCCACCGGCAGGCTGGACCATTCCAGATGGCCCACGGCCACCTGCAAAACCGAATCCTCGGTGCCGTGGTAAATGGGCAGACTCACATCAATTTCCGGGATCTCGATATATCCCATGACCCCCAGACCGGATACGTCCAGCAGCCTTTCGTATTCGGCCTTCTGCTCCTCGGAGAGGGTATAGCCGTTGTTCCGGCCCAGCAGCTCCCGGTTATAAGCCCTGGCGGCTTCCCAGAGGGCCTCGTAACTGGCCTGATCCAGGGCGGCCACGTTTTCGGCGTAGGTGGTAATGGCTTTGGTCTGGTGGAAGGAGTTCCAGTAGTCACTGACGGTGGGGTACAGCAACAGGGACAGCCCTATAAGCAATATGAAAAGTAAAACAATGGTTGACAGATGTTTTCGCATACAGGGTTCTCCTTGTGGCTGCGTGCCGGGGAGGGAGACTCCCCGGCACGGGTTTTGAGGGAATTAGAAGAACGGATCAGCGGCAGCGCCCCGGTTAGACCTCGCCCTGGCTCATGCGCTTCTTGGTGACCAGCAGCACCCCGGCCCCCACGACCAGGACAAAGCCGAGGACGTAGAAGATGGTGGTGCCCATGCCGCCGGTGGAGGGAAGGAGGGTACCGGTGCTGTTGGCGACCTCAGCGGTAACAGAAAGCGTCGCGATTTCCGTGTCGTTGCCCGCTACCGTAACTAGAACAGGCGCAGTCAGCTGATTGTAACCGGCGGGAGCCTTGGTTTCTACCAGCCAGTAATCGCCGTTGGCAAGGCCGCCGAAGGTGGCCTTGCCATCACTTTCGGTTTTCACGACAGTGGCATCCTTCATGTCCGTAACCCATTCGACCTTCTCAGCGGTTTTATCCCACTTGTAGTAGTACACGGTGGAGCTTCCAGTCTCAGAGGGTACTTCCTTGTACAGGACAAATTGCGCGCCAGGCAGCTTGACGGTATTTTGCTTGCCGGTCTCAAACTTGTCGATGACGATTTTGGCGGTGTAGACCTTTACTACCGGGGGCTTGATGATGCCGGTTCCATCCGAAGTAGGATCGTTGCTGTAGATCAATTCTGCCTTGTTCTCCGAGACCGCCGCAATTGCCTTTTCATTGACGGTAGCTTTGTAGGTAACTTCAATATCTTTACCGATTTGGAAATCTTTGACATTATTGATAGATAACTCAAAAGTATACGCATCAGTATTAGAACCCACTGTCAGCGTGTATTTATCCGTCTCTACTTGCGTGCCATCAACCTTTACACTAACGCTACTTTGGTCAAAGGTCAACCCATCGCTCATTTTATCGGCGATTTTGTAAGTATACGTATCAAAGCCAGTGTAGTCAGGCACCTTACCGGTGATGGTGAAGGTGACGGTCTGGCCCACATCAACGTTGGCATTGTCGACTTCCTTCTCAAAGTGCATGTCGTTCTTATCATGGATGTTGGCGTTAGGATTAGTGGTGGTCAGGTTGCACAGTGCGCCGTTGGTGCTGGTGACGAAGTAGTAGCCCAGGCCCAGACCCGTAGCAGTGGCCTTGCCGTCAGCAAGGGCCAACGGTTTACCGGTCTTTCCGGCAACAGCCGCATTCAAAGCATCGGCAAAGGGGGGTGCGCTGAAAGCATTGGTGGTGGTAACAACATAAGTAGTCGTGCCTTCGACCGGGGTCAGGGTCAGGCCGCTGCCTTCTGTATTAGCATAGGTTTCCACAGTGCGAAACCACTCGCTTCCGCCCTCAATGGTGTAAGAATAGTGATCAGCATTATCATAGACCACATTAAAAATCTTGTAGGCGGTATAGTTCTGTCCTTCAATGGGATTATCCACGGTAATGCTGCCCGTGCCGGTGGTTCCAGTTGTCCCCTCGGCGGCAACCGTGACGGCCAGGGCGAAGACCATGACCAGGGCCAGCAGGAGGCTGGTCAGTTTTCTTGCGTGTTTCATTTTTCGTGCTCCTTCTTTCATCACAATTTTGAATTTGAATGGTGGCTTTCCGCGTATCAGGAAGATACCTCATCCTCCTTTCGACGCTTGCATTGGATATACAGCAGGGTCGCCGCGCCGAAGATCAGCACCAGGCCCCCTGTGGTATAAGAGGTTGTTCCGGCCCCGCCGGTGTCGGGCAGTTTGTAGCCCCAGGACTGGTCGGAGATGGTCGCAGAGAATACGATTGGGTCGCTGTCGCTGCCTTCCAGCGGCGTACCGGTTTCGCTGGTTTTCGTCAGGACTCCATTCTCCCCCTCTGTAGCGGGATAAAGCGTTGCTGTGCTTTCCTTGACATCCAGAATCCAGGGGCCTGCCGTCATGTAATTGGGGGGTGCCTTTGTCTCACGGAGATAGTAGGTGGTATTGCGCTGGATGCCGGTAAAGGTTGCAATGCCGTCTTTACCGGTGGGGACCTCCACAGAGTTCTCCTTTCCCTGTTCTTTCAGGGTGAAGGTTGCGCCTTCCAGCTTTATCTCGGCGTTCATGCTGTCCGTCTTCGTGATTTGCAGATTCACCTGGGTGGTCATGGTGTTGGTAAAGGTGTCTCCCTCAAGCTCCAGGGAATAAGACCCATCCGAATTGCTCCCCCGGGCACCTCCCCCAGTTTCCGGGGAGGGGGTGGCGGTGTTCTTCACGCAACCGCCAAAGTTGAACTCAGCTTCTTCTCCTGGTGCGTAAGGGATATCTTTAATATCCGATGTTTGATGATCCTGACCACTCGAACCATCGTTGAAGATGTAGTTGTATGTACCCGTTCCGGTAACAGAAAGGTTGTAATAGTAATAGTCAGAGTCATCCGACTCCTTTGTCATAGCTTGTCCCGGCCACGCACCTAACGGTTTATATAACGATTCACCATCACCGTTCCATACATACATGTACACCTTGTCCCAGTTTTTCGTGTTCTGATAGCGAACCCTGAAGGTACCCGTCTGGGAACCCGAGCCAGAGCCGGAGGAACCGCCGCTTTCCTCGCCATTGACAGTAACGGAGTCTACATAGTAGCTTGTGAATGTCACGCCCAAAAGGGAAACGGTTTTCGGCTTAACATTCACCTGAATCGTATATTTCTTTGTATCATAGGTGACATCGGTTCGATCGCCTTTGACCTCGCTGAGTGTATAGGTATAGACTCCGTCCTTTTGAAACTCTATGTCTTGAAACGTAAATTTACCGGTAGCACTATTGGCTTTTTCCGTGACGACATTGCCATTGCTGTCTTTCAGCTGGAACTGGAAGTCGTCCAGCCCGCTCTCCTGCCGTACGCCGTCCTTGACCAGTGCCTTGGTGCCGGTAATGTCCAGTTCCGGTGTGGCCGTTACAACACTTCCCTTCGGGTCACCCAGAATCAGGCCGCCGTTGGTCATAATGCCGCCGCCGTGAACACCGGAACTGTTGCCGGTGATTATGACCTTTGCGGCATCGACTGCGTGGCTCTTGGCGGTGTCATCTGGGTTTGCATTTAATCCGAACAGATACTTTGCAGCCGCATAGCCGGTCCTGCCAATGGTAACAGGCTTTTCGTCACAGCTTCCCTTCCAGTTCGCCGCCCCGCCGCCAGCCATCAGGCCGGTAACAAGAGAAATATAGTTGTCTTTACCTTTTTCACGGACACAGAAGTAATCCTTGTAGCCGTTCTGCATAAAAACGTCGCTTTTTTCTGCCAAAGAACGATCATAGTCTTTGCCGTTGCCACCGGCAGACATTTGTTTGCCGGAAGCCCTGTTATCGTAAATGGCCGCACCGTCTTTATTGACGATCAGGGTCTCACCCGTAGGGCAGGCACCCACACCGCCGCCGAAGCCGCCCGCTTCATTGTCCGTGATCAGCGCATCGATGACTGACAGAAGACCACCTTGCTGCACGAAAATGCCGCCGCCGCCCCAGTCGTCCTTGGTAAGCGTTTTGTTATTGGTAATATATACTTTTCCATCTGTCCGAATCACGCCTTTGGTACCGCCGTTGTCTCCGCCGCCGATACGAAGGCCGCCGCCCTCGCCATATTGGGCGCAGTTAGCGGCAATGGTGCCGCCGCTCATGGTAAACTCGACTCCACCAGGCCCGTCATAGTAGCCCGCATAAATGCCGCCCCCTGCCAGAGTGGAATAGTTGCCGGTCACATAGCCGCCGGTCATCTCCATTTTAGAACCGTTCGCCAGAGCAATACCGCCGCCGCCGTGGGTGTTGTTCGTATCGATCGGGCAATCTTTACAATCACAACTCTTAGAGTTGTTGGTCACGTAGCCCTCGCCGGACAGTTTCAGCGTGCCGCTGTTGACATAGATACCGGCGCCATCGTCGTCGTGTCCATTGATGACCTCATTGCCCGTCACCGCACCGCCGGAGATGGTCAGCTCTCCGCCTACGACGTAGATACCGCCGCCGAAATCGCCACGGTTGGCCGCAACAACACCGCCCTGGATAT